>Ga0157375_10000370_pt1 | contig 40795 bp, 34 predicted proteins | sample M35metaG_FD_115311 | JGI IMG/M metagenome (GOLD analysis project Ga0157375, IMG submission 115311) | Miscanthus rhizosphere microbial communities from Kellogg Biological Station, Michigan, USA - M3-5 metaG | ecosystem: Host-associated > Plants > Roots > Rhizosphere > Soil | place: USA: Michigan...
CGACTAACGACTAACGACTAACGACTAACGACTAACGCATGTACTGCCAGGTCTGCGGGCTCAAGAACTCCGACGAAGAGGAGTACTGCGGCCGCTGCAATTCGAAGCTCCTCGTCCTCTCGGGCGTCGGCGTCGTCGAGGAGACGGGGGAGCCTCAGGAGGAGATCCCCTTCGACGAGCACCTCCTCGAGCGGATCTCGACGCTCGAGGACGTGGTCAAGCGCACCGCGGAGGCGGTCAAGTCGCTCTTCGAATCCATGGGCAACCTCGAGAAGAACCTCTTCGTCGCCCACACGGGCATCCTCGCGCTGCAGGAGACGCTGGAGCGCCGCGGCGCGGTGAGGGCGGAGGAGGTCGTCGACCTCTGGGAATCCAAGATGGACGAGCGCATGCAGGCGGTCGAGAAGAAGGACCGCTTCCTCGAGCGGCGCGACCGGATCATCGGGCGCTTCTCCGGCGCCGACCGCGACGGGTTCCTGAAGAAGCTCCGGGAGGCCGAGTTCGCGATCCTCGCCCTGGACGCGGACCGCGGCATCCGGGTCCTCGAGGAGCTCTACCGGTCGGACCGCGAGAACGTGGAGCTCGGCTTCTACCTGGCCGAGACGTTCTTCTCGGCGGGCGAGCTCGAGCGGGCCTCCGCGTACTTCAAGAAGATCCTCGCGGTGGACCCCTCGCACTTCGAGGCCCTCGTCTACAGCGGCATCGCGTCCTCGGAGTCCGGCGACACCGAGGCCGCAGAGGCCTCGCTCAAGCGGGCGATCGATCGCAAGCCGGACGCTTTCCTCCCGCACTTCGCGCTCGGAACTCTCTATGCCCACCTCTCGCGCTGGGAGGAGGCGGAGAGCGCCCTCGTGCGCGCGCTCGAGGCCGCGCCGGTGCCCTCCGCCCACATCCTGCTCGGCAACGTGCTGCGCGAGACGGGCGAGCTGACGCGGGCCATCCACGAGTTCGAGGAGGCCCGGCGCCTCGCCCCGGAATCCGAGGAGGCCGTCTTCCAGCTGGGTCTCTGCTACCTCGAGAAGAACTGGCTCAAGCGGGCGCTCGAGTGCTTCCAGCAGGCCCTCGAGAAGAACCCGCGGCGGCTCGAGTACCAGGAGGCCGTCCGCCTCCTCGAGGGCCGGCGCGGCTACGCGTTCCCGCGCGTGGACGGGCCCGGGGCCGCCGCCTTCAAGGACGCCGAGGAGAGCGCGGCGCGCGGCTCGCTCGAACGCGCCCAGGAGCTCTACCGGCAGGCGATGCGCGCGGAGCCGCGCAACCCCACGATCCGCGTCTCCTTCGCGCTCCTGTCGGCGTCGATGGGCCGATGGAAGGAGGCGATCGCGGCGTGCCGCGAGGTGCTCGCCGCGGACCCCGAGGACGTCGTCGCGGCGGCCGCCTGCTCGACTCTGGCCGAGGCCCTGCGCGCGGAGGGGCGTCCGCGCGAGGCGGCCGAGTTCCTCCGGGAGTTCCTCGACCATCGCCCGTCGAAGACGGCGCAGGCGGTCGGGTATTACGAGCTCGCGACGAGCCTCGCGGAGTCGGGAGAGGACCTCGACCTCGCGCTCGACTACGCGGGCCGGGCGCTCGCCGCGGCCCCGGAGGAGTTGAAGCCGTATCCCCTCGCCGCCCTCGGGTGGGTGCACTACAAGCGCCGCGAGTACGATCGCGCCATCGAGTGCCTGCGGCGCTCGAGCGAGCGCGCCGCGGTGCCGACGACCTTTCACCATCTGGGCATGGCGTACCTGGCGGCGGGCCGCGCCGAGGACGCCAAGGCCGCCTTCACCAAGGCCAAGACCGCGGCTCGCGGCGCCGGGATCGAGGACCGGATGATGCAGCAGCTGCGGTCGAACCTGCGCCTGGTCGAGAAGGTCGGGCCCCGCAAGAAGGAGCCGTCCCCCAAGACCGTCGAGAGCCGCAAGCCGTAAGCGGCGAGCGGAGAGCGCGACGCGGCGCGGCTCACGGCTCACCGCTCACGGTCAACGGCTAGCGGCCGGCGGCCCGGCCTTTGGTATCTTCGCTTTCCAAAATGCGCTGGTCCAAGTACTTCCTCCAGACCGTCCGCGAGGTGCCCGGCGACGCCGACGCGATCTCGCACGTCCTGCTCTCCCGGGCGGGGATGATCCGGCGCGTCGCGGGCGGGATCTACTCGCTGACCCCGCTCGGGTTGCGGTCGCATCGCAAGACCGAGACCATCGTGCGCGAGGAGATGAACCGCTCCGGAGCGCTCGAGGTGGAGCTGCCCATCCTCCAGCCTCGGGAGCTGTGGGAGGAGAGCGGCCGCTGGGCGCGCTACGAGCGGGAGGAGCTCCTCTTCCACCTGAAGGACCGCAAGGCCGGCGAGTACTGCCTCACGCCGACCGCCGAGGAGTGCGTCACGGCGATGGTACGCGCCGGCGTCACCTCGTATCGCCAGCTCCCGTTCACGCTGTACCAGATCCGGACGAAGTTCCGCGACGAGATCCGCCCCCGTTTCGGGCTGATGCGCGGCCGCGAGTTCCTGATGTACGACGGCTACTCCTTCGACGCCGACGTCGAGGGGCTCGTCCGGTCGTACAAGGAGCAGGACGCGGCGTACCGGCGGATCTTCCAGCGCTGCGGCCTCGACTTCACGGTCGTCGAGGCGGACTCCGGCGCGATCGGCGGATCGGCGTCGCAGGAATTCATGGTGCTGGCGGACACGGGGGAGGACGCGGTCGTCCGCTGTGCGGCGTGCGGTTACGGGGCGAACCTCGAGAAGGCGCAGACGGGCCCGCGCCCCGCGCCGTGGACCGACGAGACCGAGGCGCCGCTGGTGGAGGTGCCGACGCCGGGCAAGGGCGGCATCGACGACGTCGTCACGTATCTCGGGATCACGGCGTCGCGCATGATCAAATGCCTCGTGTACGAGACCGAGAAGGGCTTCGTCGTGGCGCTCCTGCGCGGCGATCTCGACGTCAACGAGGTCGCGCTCAAGAACGCGCTCAAGGTGGACCACCTCGCGCTCGCCGCCGAGGACAAGGTCGAGAAGGCCACCGGCGCGCCGGTCGGCTACGTCGGGCCGCACAAGCTGCCCGGCGACTCCGTCCGCATCGTGGCCGACGAGTCGATCCGCGACGCGGTGAACGCGGTCACGGGCGCCGGCCGTCGCGACTGGCACGTGGCCGGGTTCGTCCAGCGGCGCGACGCGAAGGTCGCCGAGTGGGCCCTGTTCGCGCAGGCGCGCGCGGGCGACCCCTGCCCGCGCTGCGGCAAGCCGCTGACGATCGCGCGGGGAATCGAGGTCGGCCACATCTTCCAGCTCGGCACCAAGTACTCCGCCGCGCTCAAGTGCGAGTTCACCGACGAGAAGGGCGAGAATCACCCGGTCGTCATGGGCACCTACGGCATCGGCGTGGGCCGCACGATGGCGGCCGCCGTCGAGCAGCATCACGACGCGGAGGGCATCGTCTGGCCGCTGGCGCTCGCGCCGTTCGAGATCGCGCTCGTCTCCCTGAATCCCTCGGACGAGGCGACGCGGCGGGAGGCGGATGCGCTCTACGACGGGCTCGTGAACGAGGGGCTGGACGTCTTCTACGACGACCGCGACGAGCGGCCGGGCGTGAAGTTCAAGGACGCGGACCTGATCGGCTTCCCGATCCGCGTCAACGTCGGCGGGCGGGCGCTGAAGGACGGCAACGTCGAGATCGTCTCCCGGCGCGACAAGAGCGCGCGCCCGACCCCCAAGGCGGACGCGGTCGCGGCGGTGAAGCGGCTGCGTTCCGAGCTCGCGGAATGAGGCGTCGCCCGTAGCGCGACGCGCGCCGATGCGAAAGATCACCCCCGAGGAGGCGCTCGAGTACCACGCCCGCGGGCGCAAGGGAAAAGTCGAGGTCGTCCCGTCCAAGCCCTGCCGGACGCAGGAGGACCTCTCGCTCGCCTACAGCCCCGGCGTCGCCGAGCCGTGCCTGGCGATCGCGAAGGACCCGGAGAAGGTCTACGACTACACGACCAAGGGCAACCTCGTCGCGGTCATCTCGAACGGCACGGCGGTGCTGGGACTGGGCAACATCGGCCCGCTCGCGTCGAAGCCCGTCATGGAGGGCAAGGGAGTCCTCTTCAAGCGCTTCGCCGACATCGACGTCTTCGACATCGAGGTCGACGCGGGGGACGTCGATACGTTCGTCGAGACCGTGGCGCGGATCGCGCCGACCTTCGGCGGCATCAACCTCGAAGACGTCAAGTCTCCCGAGTGCTTCGAGATCGAGGAGCGGCTCAAGAAGAGGCTGCAGATCCCCGTCTTCCATGACGACCAGCACGGCACCGCCATCATCTCGGCGGCCGCGTTCCTGAACGCGCTCGAGGTCGTCGGCAAGCGGATCGACCAGGTCAAGGTCGTGTTCGTCGGCGCCGGGGCGTCGGCGACGGCGTGCGCGAAGCTCTACCTGTCGTACGGCGTGCGCCCGGAGAACCTCCGCATGGTGGACAAGGCGGGCGTGATCTACGCGGGACGCGCGAACGACATGAACCCCTACAAGGCGCAGTTCGCGGTGGAGACCTCCGAGCGCACGCTGACGGACGCCCTCGCCGGCGCGGACGCCTTGATCGGCCTCTCCTCGGGCGGCATCGTGAAGGGCGAGATGCTGAAGGCGATGGCGCGCGACCCGATCGTCTTCGCGCTCGCCAACCCGGAGCCGGAGATCACCCCCGAGGAGGCCCGCGCGTCTCGGCCCGACGTCCTCATCGCGACCGGCCGCAGCGACTATCCCAACCAGGTCAACAACGTCCTGGGTTTTCCTTTCATCTTCCGCGGCGCGCTCGACGTGCGCGCGACCGAGATCAACGAGGCGATGAAGCGCGCCGCGTCGCAGGCGCTCGCCGCGCTCGCCAAGATGGACGTCCCGGACTCGGTCTCCAAGGCGTACGGCGGCGCGTCGTTCCGCTTCGGCCGCGACTACCTGATCCCGAAGCCATTCGACCACCGCGTCCTGCTCTGGGTGGCGCCGGCGGTCGCCGAAGCGGCGATGCGCTCGGGCGTCGCGCGGCAGCCGATCGAGGATATGGCCGCGTACCTCCGGAGGCTCGAGGCGATGCTCTCGCGCTCGCGCGAGGTGATGAGCGCGGTGATCGAGAAGGCGCGGCGCGATCCCAGGCGCATCGTCTTCCCGGAGGGAGAGCATCCCAAGGTCCTTCGCGCCGCGAAGATCCTGGCCGAGGAGGGGATCTGCCGTCCGATCCTGCTGGCGCGCGAAGCGGAGATCGAGCCGCTCGCCCGCGAGCTGCAGCTGCCGATGGAGAAGATCGAGCTCGTCAACACGAGCCGGGCGCCGCGGCTCGCGAAGTACGCCGAGCGCCTCGAGCAGATCCGCCGCCGTCACGGCATGACGCCGGAGGACGCGGCGAAGCAGGCGCGCGTGCGCAACGTCTTCGGGCCGCTGATGCTCGACGCCGGCGACGCGGACGGCGTGATCTCCGGGCTGACCCAGTCGTACGCCGACACGATCCGGCCGGCGCTCCAGATCCTCGGGACGGCGCCCGGCGTCCGGAGGGTGTCGGGTCTCTACATCCTCATGCTCAAGCACCAGACCTTCTTCTTCGCGGACACCACCGTCAACATCGAGCCCACCGCCGAGGACCTGGCGGAGATCGCCATCCTGACGGCGGACGCCGTGCGCCGGTTCGACATCGAGCCGCGCACCGCGATGGTGTCCTTCTCGAACTTCGGCTCGAACACGCACGCGAGCGCGCTCAAGGTCAAGAGCGCCGTCGAGAGGGTCAAGCGCGCGCGCCCGGATCTCGCCATCGACGGGGAGATGCAGGCCGACTACGCGGTCGTGCCCGAGATGCTGGAGGCGCAGTACCCGTGGGCGACGGTCCAGCGGCCGAACGTCCTGATCTTCGCCGACCTCGAGGCCGCCAACGCCGCTTACAAGCTGGTGTGGCGGCTCGCGGGCGCGGAGGCGATCGGCCCGATCCTCCTGGGCCTGAGCAAGCCCGTGCACGTCCTCCAGCGCGGCGTCGAGGTGGCGGACATCGTCAACATGGCCGCCATCGCCGTGGTGGACGCGCAGGAAAAGGGTCTCGCGCGCGAAGAGGCCCCGGCGGGCCGGTGACCGAGGCCGCCCGGACCGCGCCCGCGACGGGCGCGCGGCATTCGGACGACCACGATCACGACCACAACTGGCTGCGGGACCTCATCCTGGGCGGCCAGGACGGGCTCGTCAACGTCCTCGGGATCACGCTCGGCGTCTCCGCGGCGAGCCGGGACGTCAAGGTGCTGCTCGCGGCCGGCCTCGCGGCGACGTTCGCCGAGGGCGTCTCGATGGGCGCGGTCGCGTACACCTCCTCCATGGCGCAGGCCGACCACTACCAGGGCGAGCGGCTGCGGCAGCAGCGGATCCTGCGGGAGGATCCGGCCCGTGCCCGCGAGGCGCTCTCCCGCATCTACGCGGCCAAGGGATTTCGGGGAGAGCTCCTCGACCGGATCGTGGCGACGCTCGCCGCGAACGAGGACAACGCGCTCGCGACGCTGATGAGCGAGGGCGAGGGACTGGAGCCCTCCGACGAGCGCTCGGTGCTGCGGAGCGCCGTGGTCGTGGGCGTCGCGACGATCGTCGGCTCGCTCATCCCGCTCGTGCCGTTCTTCTTCCTGCCGCGCCTCTCCGCGCTCTGGACGGCCATCGGGGTCTCCGCCGCGGCGCTCTTCTTCGTGGGCGCGTACGAGGCGCAGACGTCGGTCGGCGACTGGCGCCGCAAGGGCCTCCAGATGACCGTCATCGGCCTCGGTGCGGCGTTCATCGGCTACCTCGCGGGGAAGCTCTTCGGGGCGGGTTGAAGCGGTCGATCCCGACATTCTCGATAATGGGCCTCGCGATTCTCGGGATGAGGCTCGTGCTGGCCGCGGTGCTCGATCTGCACGGTCCCGAAGCCGAACTCTTCAGCGAGAGAGTTAAGCTGCGGCGGCCCACCGGGAACTCGATGATGCGCTGACGGTCGTGGCCGCCGCCAGCTTCAACTCGCGAGCGTGGCGGAAGGCCCGAGTCGCTACCGCAGGTATCCCCAGTTGTGCAGCTTGTCGCTGTCCTCGGCCCACCGCTCGCCGATGTCGTCGCGGTAGTACATGTTGGGGATGAGGATGTTGCGCACGCGCGTGTAGGCCTGCTCGCGCGCCTGCTTCATCGTCTGTCCCAGGCCCACGACCGTCAGGACCACGCCGGAGGTGCCGGCCACGAGCCACTGCCCCTCGACGATCTTGACGTCCTCGATGTGGACCTCCTCCGGCGTGCCCTTCTTGAAGACGATCACGGCGTTCTTGGTGAACGACTCGAACGTCGCGGTGTCGTCGAAGGGGAAGGGAGGCATCACGATCCGCACGCCGACCTGGAAGCCGCTCTTGCACTTCAGCTTGGGGTCGACGCCGTGGGCGAGGTCCCAGAGGAAGAGCCCGATCGGCGTGAGCATGCCCTCCTGCTGGATGAAGATCGTCGGATAGCCGAATCGTGACGTGAACTCGAGCGGGTAGATGCCGTTGTTGTTGACGATGCAGTTGACGTCGATGTAGCCGACGTAGCCCTCCTCGGCGAGGCGCGGCTCCATCTTGAGCAGCGTCTGCTCGAAGATCTTGTTGGGCTCGCTCCAGAACATCGTCGTGCCCATCTCACCGGTCGGCGGTCCGCTGTTGCCCGGGAAGAGCTTCTTGTGCTCGAAGTTCGTGTTGATCGGATGGACGAAGCTCTTGCCGTTGAAGAACCCGCCGACGGCGACCTCGACCCCGATGACCCGCTTCTGAAGCTGGAAGACCTTGATCTCGTCCGCGAAGGCCTTCTTGTACGCCTCGAGCATCCGGACCACGTCCTGGCCGTCCTCCTCGTCGCCGACGAAGAGGCGCCGCTTGACGTTGCCGGCGGCGCCGCTCGGCTTGATGACGTAGCGGGTCGGGTTCTCCTGGACGTACGCGATCGCCTCGTCGAAGTTGTCGAAGTCGCGGTACGGGATGATCGTGACGCCGGCCTTCTTGAGCTCCTCCTGGCCGAAGGAGCGGTCGTCCTCGAGCCGGTCCGTGTAGGGCGTGCCGCCGACCACGGCCTTTCCCTTCGCGCGCAGCGCGACGGCCTTCTCGCCCTGGCCCAGCGTGTCGTCGAAGACGATCACGTCGGCCCAGTCGACGTCCTTCTCCCAGTCGTCGGTCTTCGGGACGAACCCGTCCGCGATGTCCTTCTCCTCGGCGTCGCCGATGAAGTAGCGGACCTCGTGGCCCTCCTTGAGGACCTGCCAAGCGATGTCGCCGACCAGACCCGTCAGGGACACGAAGAGGAACTTGCGCTTTTTTTCCATTGGGCGCGGATTGTAACTGGCGGAGTCGACGCACCGTGTAACATCAGAGCGGTTTTCAGGCACTCCCGTGGACGGACGCTTCCAAACGACGCATTGGAGCCTCGTTCTTGTGGCGAGGGACGGGACGGGAGTGGAGTCGCGGGACGCGCTCGAGGCACTCTGCCGCGCATACTGGTTTCCGCTCTATGCGTTCATCCGGCGCCAGGGATACGAGGCCGACGCCGCGCGAGACCTGACGCAGGGCTACTTCGCTCGGCTCATCGAACGCCGCTTCCTGGACGACGTGCGGCCCGACCTGGGCCGCTTTCGCTCGTTCCTGCTCGCGTCCGTCAAGCACTTCCTCTCGAATGAGCTCGACCGCGAGCGAGCGCGGAAGCGGGCTCCGGGGAGCCCGCTTCTCTCTTTCGACGCGCGTGACGCGGAGGGGCGGTACCGCCTCGAGCTGGCGGACGAGCTGACGCCGGAGGCGCTCTTCGAGCGAAAGTGGGCGTTGACCGTGCTGGACCGCGCGGCGGTCGGTCTCCGCGACGAGTCGGGGAAGGGCGAGGGGGCGGGGCGCTTCGAGGCGATGAGGGGGTACCTCACCGGTGAGGGAGGCCCTCCGTATCGGGAGCTCGGGCAGACACTCGGGATGACGGAGGACGCCGTAAAGGTCGCGGTGCACCGGCTTCGACGGCGATTCGGAGAGTTGCTGCGAGCGGAAATCGCCGAGACCGTGAGAGACCCTTCCGAGGTGGACGACGAGATCCGCCATCTGCTGGGCGTCCTGAGGTCTTGAGCTGGACGCGCGGACGGGCGAACACGAGCACTGCCGCGCCTGCGGGGCGATGCTCCGATCACGGTCGGACGGGGAGTCGTGCCCGGTGTGCCTCATGGAGCTCGGGCTGGACGGCGGGCGGCTCGCCGTGAGCGCTCGGCTGGGGCCCTACGAGATCCTGGCGCTGATCGGTTCGGGAGGGATGGGAGAGGTCTACCGGGCGCGGGACCATCGGCTCAAGCGCGACGTCGCGGTCAAGGTCCTGCCGGCGTCGTTCTCGGCCGATGCCGCGCGCGTGCGGCGCTTCGAGACGGAAGCGCAGGCGGCGTCGGCGTTGAACCATCCCAACATCCTGACCATCTACGACGTGGGCACGCAGGATGGGACGTTCTACATCGTCAGCGAGCTTCTGGAGGGACAGACGCTGCGCGAGCGGATGACCCTGGAACGGCTGCCTCTGCGCAAGGCGGTCGAGTACGCGGTACAGATGGCCAGGGGCCTGGCCGCCGCGCATGGGAAGGGCATCGTGCACCGGGACCTCAAGCCCGAGAACGTCTTCGTGACCGAGGACGAGCAGGTCAAGATCCTGGACTTCGGCGTGGCGAAGCTGGTTCAGGCCGACGGCGAGCGTGGCGCGCGACCAGTGGATGGCAATCCGACGGAGCCGGGAGTCGTTCTGGGAACGGCCGCCTACATGTCCCCGGAGCAGGTGAAGGCCCAGGCGCTGGACGGGCGCTCCGACATCTTTTCCTTGGGGGCGATTCTCTACGAGATGTTCTCGGGCCGGCAGGCGTTCCGTCGCGACTCGGCGGGAGAGACGCTCGCGGCGATCCTGAAAGAGGAGCCGCCGGAGCTTTCAGAGTCCGAGAGGGGAATCCCGCCCGCGCTGGAACAGATCGTCCGCCATTGTCTGGAGAAGGATCCGAGGAGCCGGTTCCAGTCGGCGAGCGACATCGCGTTCAACCTCTCGAGCCCGTCGGCGCCGATGCTGTCGAGCTCGGCGCCAATGGTTGTTTCCGTGTCGGAACAAAAGTCTCTGATCGTCGCCGTACTGCTCATTGCCCTCGCCGTGCTGAGTGCGTTGCTCCTGCGGAAATCGCAATCGTCCGAGGGCGACGCGGGAAGGGTCAAGCGCGTCGCCGTGCTGCCGTTCGAGAACCTCGGGTCTTCCGAGGACGACTACTTCGCGGATGGGATCGCGGATGAGGTCCGCAGCAAGCTGACGAACCTGCACGGCATCGAGGTGATCGCCCGCGCGAGCTCTACTCCGTACAAGAAGTCCAAGAAGCCGCCTCAGGAGATCGCGCGGGAGCTGGGCGTGAAGTATCTCCTCACGGCGACGGTCCGCTGGCAGAAGGGATCGAGCGCCAGCCGCGTACACGTGACGCCGGAGCTGGTGGAGGTGCGCGAGTCGGGAGCGCCGGCGTCGAAGTGGGGGCAGCCGTTCGACGCCTCGCTGACGGACGTCTTCCAGGTGCAGTCGGACATCGCCACGCGCGTCGCGCAGGCGCTCGACGTCGCGCTCGGAACGGGCGCGAAGAGCGGTCTCGCACAGACTCCGACCGCCAGCCTCGCGGCCTACGACGCGTTCCTCAAGGGCGAGGAGCTCTGGGATAACGCGGCGAGCGATCCGGCCAGCACCCGCAGGATGCTCGCTTTCTACCAGCAGGCGGTCGCGTCGGATCCGGCGTTTGTTCAGGCGTGGTCGAAGGTCTCGCGGGCGTGTTCGTTTCTGTACGTCAACACCACGCCGACGCCCGAGCTCAAGGCGTGCGCTCGACGGGCGGCCGAGAAGGCCGTCGCGCTTGCGCCAAGCCGCCCGGAAGGCTACGCGGCACTCGGCAACTACGAGTCGCAGGTCTCCCGCGACCCCAGAGGCGCTCTCGCGCAGTTCGTCAACGGTCGGCGAATCGCGCCCGGCGACGCGGATCTTCTGAGGGCGACGGGCCAGGCCGAGGAGGGGGTGGGCAACTGGGGCGCCGCCCTCGAGGACTTCAAGCAGGCCGCGGCGCTCGATCCCCGCTCGGCGAGCCAGCAGTTGTCGCTGAGTAGCGCATTTCTCTATCTTCGGCGCTTCTCCGAGGCGCGGGACGCGGCCGACCGTGGCCTCGGTTTGGCGCCTGCCAACCTCGACCTGATCCAGAACGAGGCGACGATCTTTCTGATGGAGGGGAACCTCTCCGGAGCTCGAGCCGCGCTCCGGGCCGCGTCCGGGGACGTCGACACGGCTGCGCTCGTGGCCTTCGTGGCCTCCGTCGGGGACTTCGGCTGGGCGCTGGATCCGCGGCAGCGAGATCTCCTCATCCGATTGACGCCCGGGGAGTTCGACGGCGACCGGGGCGTCTGGGGCCTCTGCCTCGCCCAGGCCTACGCCACGAGGGGCGACGCCGAGAACGTTCGCCGCTACGCCGACGAGGCGAGGAGAGCCTTCGAGGAACAGCTTCGCGTCGCTCCCGATGACGCTCAGCGTCACGCCTGTCTCGGCCTCGCTCTGGCGTATCTCGGACGAAAGGAAGACGCGATCCGCGAGGGCTCGAACGGCGTGGCCCTCGAGCCCACTTCGAAGGACGCGTTGAACGGCCCCTACTACGAGCACCAGCTCGCGCGGATCTACACGCTGGTCGGTGAGCCGGAAAAGGCGATCGATCGCCTCGAGCCTCTCCTGAAGATTCCGTATCTTCTGACGCCCGCTCTGCTCAAGATCGACCCCAACTTCGACCCGCTGCGCGGGAACTCCCGGTTCCAGAAACTCCTCGCGCCGAAGGGCTAGTCCCTCCATCGCCGCCCGGCGGCGGCCCCGTCTGTAACCTTTCCGACACCCTGCTTCTTTGTCCTTCAAGCCGCCGAGAAGCCACCGGCCGGCCGAAGGAGGTAGCCATGATGCTTCTCAGAGTTCCACCCGGGGTGCCCGATGCCTAGAGCGCGAGTGCCTACGAGAGTTCTGGGTTGCGTGATTGCGCTGACCGTCGCAGCGGGAGCCGCCGCCGCCGAGAAGCCCTCCGCGAGGAGCCCGGTCGCGACCACGCAGCGTTCCCCCGAGGAGTTCGGAACACAGGACTACACGGTAACGACGATCGGCTATGGCTCGTTCACACCCGCAAGCAACGACAACTCGAGTTATTCGCCCTACACGACGTTCACAGACTTCGGGGGGCTCCGCGAAAACACTCCTCAAGGCGTCGACGCACACTACTACTCGACGGTCTCTGTTCCATCCGGAGCGGTGATCGACTTCGTAGGGCTCAGAGGTTTTAACGTCAACGCAGGGGTCACGAGTGTTCACCTGAGTCTGGTCGACCGGTTTGGGTTCGTCACGCCGATCGTGGGGCTCTCCATACCCGGTAGCTCTTTTACTCCGACCACCGTCTACAACGCATCAGCGCTGGGTTTCCAGCTCGCCCAGAATGTACACAACCTTCTGGTCCTCGACGTCGAAAATGACGATACCGCCGATCCCTTCAATGCCGAAGGCGGATTCGGTTGGGTCGAGATCTGGTGGAAGCGCACCGTGAGCCCGCCGCCTGCGAGCGCGACCTTCGACGACGTTCCCACGAGCGACCCCTTCTTCCAATACGTCGAAGCGCTCGCCGCGTCGGGGATCACGGCGGGCTGCAACCAGACCCCGCCGCAGTTCTGTCCTGACCGAGCGCTGACACGCAAAGAGATGGCCGTCTTCCTCTCGAAGGGATTCGGCCTGCACTGGCCCAACTGAAAAAGGAGATCGCCATGACCAGAGCCGTGAGAATCGCCACTCGCATCAGCTGCACGATGCTTGCGATCCTCGTCGCCGGCGCGGCCTTCGCCGCGACCGCGCCGAAGCAGGTCCGGGTCGCCACGACGCGGCATGCGCCGGACGAGTTCGGGACTCAGGACTACACCGTCACCGTCGTCGGCGCCGTCTCTTTCACGCCGTTGAGCGACGACAACTCTTCCTATCCGACCTACGTGACCGATCCGTCCAACTTCTCCCGGCAGAACCACATCTTCAGCACCGATATCCATTACTACGCGACCGCGTCGATCCCGTCGGGCGCCGTCCTGGACACGGTCGGCCTGGAGGGAGCGTGCAGCGCACCGTCGGTGACGGGGATTGCCCTGAGCCTCGTGGACCGCAACGGAAACGTGACGCCGGTCGTGGCGTTCTCCTGCTCGCAGCACTCCGGGCTGGACACCGACTACAACGCCGTCCCGCTCGGTTTCCAGCTGGCGCAGAACGTACACAACCTTCTCGCGATCGACGTCGAGATCAACGATGGCGCTGACACCTCCGGAGCGTTCTCGTGGGTCGAGCTCTGGTGGAAGCGGGCCGTGAGCCCGGCGCCGGCGACCGCATCGTTCGACGACGTGCCCACGAACGACCCGTTCTTCCAGTATGTCGAGGCGCTCAAGGCCTCCGGGATCACCGTGGGATGCAGCCAGAGTCCGCCTCTCTTCTGCCCGGATAGGCCGCTGACGCGCAAGGAGATGGCCGTGTTCCTCTCGGTGGGGTTCGGCCTGCACTGGCCGGACTAGGCCGGCGCGCGATCCCATGGACGGAACGATCGGGCGCCGACGGTCTGCGTCGCCGGCTTTCTCGGCGTGCCGGCGAGGGCGCCGGGCCTCCACCGGGCCCCGTGACGGCAGTCACCGGCCACGTCTGTCGCCTTTTGCCGTCGATTTCCGCTCTCCCTGATGAGGACCCGAGGAGGAGACATGCGCAGCAGACCCGCACTCGTTCAGGTGGGGAGCCTCGTCCTGGCCCTGGGTCTCGTCGCCCCCGTCGTCGCGCGGGGGCAGATGATCGACGGGACGCAGGCGCCCAACGCGGCCGCGGACGGCATCCACAAGTCGCTCGCCGAGGAGGTCGGCGCCGGGCGCGGCGACTGGAACACGCCGGGCTCCGCGTCGTTCCTGATCAGCCGCGACCCGTACCGGGCGATCCGCCGCGGGCGGCAGCTCTTCCAGCGCAAGTTCACGCGGGCCGACGGCCAGGGCCCGGTCACCGACGACGGGACCGGAGACATCAACACGACGCTCGCAATCGGCGCCGGCCTCGCCGACAGCTGCGCGGCCTGCCACGGGCGTCCGCGCGGCGCGGCGGGCGGCGGCGGAGACGTCGTCACGCGACCGGACAGCCGGGATGCGCCGCACCTCTTCGGCCTCGGCCTCAAGGAGATGCTGGCCGACGAGATCACGGGCGCGCTCCGGCAGATCCAGGCGGACGCCCTGCTCGCGGCGAAGGCGGGCGGCCAGCCGGTCACGCGTTCCCTCAAGGCCAAGGGGATCGACTACGGCGCGATCACGGCGTCCCCGAACGGTACGGTCGACACGTCGCACGTCCAGGGAGTGGATCCCGACCTGCGCGTGCGGCCGTTCTTCGCGCACGGCGGCACGATCTCGATTCGCGAGTTCGTCGTCGGTGCGCTGAACGCGGAGATGGGCCTGCAGGCCGCCGACCCCGACCTCGCGTTCGCGAGCGCGCACGGCCGCGTCACGACACCCGCGGGGATGGTCCTCGACGGCCGCACGGACAGGATCGAGGCGCCTCCCGTTGCCAACCCCGCCGGCGAGCCCAACGGCAACGTCTCCGGCGGCGAGGTGCCGACCGCGCTCGTGGACTATCTGGAGTTCTATCTCCTGAACTATTTCAAGCCCGCGCTCTACGAGCAGAACGGCGTCACCAAGCGGGGAGCACTGGTGATGGGACAGATCGGCTGCACGTCGTGCCACATGGCCGACCTCGGCATCGATCGCGACCGCCGGGTCGCCGACGTCGAGACCGTCTACGACGAGAAGCACGGGATCTTCAACGGCCTGTACGCGACGGCGACGCCTCTGGCCGACCCCGTCGACGACGGGTCCGGCATGCCGTCTCTCAAGAAGCCCCGCCTCCAGCCGTTCCTCGTCCAGAACATCTTCACCGACTTCAAGCGCCACGACGTGGGACCCTCGTTCTACGAGCGCAACTGGGACGGCACCCTGCAGAAGCAGTTCCTGACGCGTCCTCTGTGGGGCATCGGCAGCAAGGCCTCCTACGGCCACGACGGGCGCAGCGTCACGCTGGCCGAGGTCATCCTGCGGCACGGGGGAGAGGCGCAGGCCTCGCGGGACGCGTTCGCCGCGCTCGACCCGCCGCGGAGGCGGGCCGTGCTCGAGTTCCTCCGCTCGCTCGTCCTGTTTCCGCCGGACGACACCGCGTCGAACCTGGATCCGGGCGACTCGGCGACGCCCGACTTCCCGCAGTTCGGGCACGGCAGCATCAAGCTGACCGCGCTCTTCAACGACCCGAGCGACAAGGAATAGGAGCGGGGCTCTTTTGGCGGCGGCGGCGCCCGAGAATCAGCGTCGGGCGTCGCGCGCCGCCCGCGCGGTGTTCCCGGCGAGCCGGCTCTGCGCTTCGAGGACCGCGGGATGGGAATCCCCCAGCGTCGGCCGCATCTGGGCGAGCGACTCGGAAAAGAGCCGCTGCGCCTCGGCCTGGCTTCCGCGGGCGAGATCGACCTCGGCCAGCGCCGCCTGACTCAGGCCCACCCAGGCGGATCGCGCGACTCGGCCGCGGAACTTCTCGGCGAGATCGAGAGCGCGCCGGGCCCATCGATCGGCCTCTTCGACGCGACCCGCTTGCACGTCGAGCCGGGCGAGGCTCAGCAGGGCCTCGATGTGCGACGTGTATCTCTCGGTGCTCTTGTCGTAGATCCCCACGGACTCGGTGAGAAGCCGCCGAGCCGCTTCCTCATCGCCCGTGGCGGCGGCAAGCAGGCCACGCTCGGCCGAGAGCTCCGCGATGAACCCGTGGACCGCCGGGAGCGATGACCTCAATGCCGGCTCCGCCTCGCGCAGGGCCTCTCGCGCACAGGGAAGCTCGCCGAGGCTGCGGCAGGCCCGGGCCAGGCCGAGGCTCGTCGTTCCGACCGTGAGGACGTTCTCGTGCTGGCGCGCCTCCGCGCGCGCGCGGTCATAGACCGAGCGCGCTTCCCCGTACCGGCCGAGTCGATTCAGGCATCGGCCGTAATTCGCCCGAAAAGCCGCGGGCACGGCCTCGGCCGTCTCCCCGGCTTTCTCCATCACGGCGATGGCCCTCGCCTGGAGGTCGAAGGCGCCGAGGATGTCCGTGTTGGAGCGGGCGAGCGCCCAGTTGTTCAGGAGCGTCGCGGCTTCGTTCGAGTCGTCCCGTCCGAAGCGGTGGAGCTGTCGCCAGGCCTCCGTGAACGCGTCCTCCGCGCCGGCGGTGTCGCCCCGCATGTCGTAGCCGAGAGCGAGCAGGTGGGTCGCGTTGATCCGGGTTCCCGGAAACGCCGCGGGATCGCGGCGCATCCGTTCGATGGCCTTCCGGGCGTTGGCAACCGCCGCCTCCGCGTCTCCCTCCGTGGTGGCGATGTAGCCCTTGTCGACGAGACAGCCCGCGACGACGTCGTCGAACCGCGGCTCGTCCGTCGTCTGGGCCAGCGCGGAGTCGATCAGCCGGCGCGCCTCGGCGAAGTCGCCCGAGAGCGCGACGGTGCGAGCCCATCCGCAGGCGGCGTTCGCCCGGACGGACGGGTCCGAGAGGCGCAGAGAGGCGTCGTACGCCCGACGCATCGTCCGCGTCGCGTTGTCGGTCTCCTCGAGGGCGTTGTAGATGTCGCCGAGCTCGACGAGAAGCTCGATCTCGATCGCCGGGTCGTTGCCGAAGCGCTTGTCGACGAGCTTCTCCGCGCTACCGAGCAGCTCCCGCATCGTGACCGGCTTGCCGGCGGGAACGGCCTCGCCGAGAAGGAAGGCCGTGAACTCGTTCACGTCCCGCGACCGCCTCAGCTGCTGAAGCGCGAAGTCGCGCTCCACGGTGGCGCGGCGCGCCTCCCGCTGCGCCCGCGCGGCCTGTTCCGTGGCGCGGCGCGCCTGCGTGACGGTGCCCACGAGGCCCGCGGCGAGCGCGAGAAGGGCGGCCGCCGACAGCGCCACGGCCAGGCCGTTGCGGCGCACGAACTTCGCGGCGCGATAGCGAAGGGTGTCGGGCCGGGCCCCGATCGGCTCGTGGCGCAGAAACCGGCGCAGGTCGTCGGCGAGCGCGGTGACCGACGGATAGCGCTCGGCCGGGTTCTTCTTGAGGGTCTTCGCCAGGATCGTGTCGAGGTCTCCGCGCAGCTCTCGTCTCAGGGCGTCGGGACTCGCCCCGCGCGTCTGTGCGGCGTGCCGTCCGTCCTCGTCCTGGGCGGTCCGGGCCCGGGAGAAAGCGTCGGAGACGCGCGGCGGCTCCGTGTCCACGATCGCCCGGACCATCTCCGCCGGCGACCGCCGCGCTCCTCCGGCCGGGTGACGCCCGGACAGCAGCATGTAGAGCAGGGTGCCGAGGGCGTGGACGTCGGTGGCCGTCGTGACCGCGCCGCCCGTCACCTGCTCCGGAGCCGCAAACTCCGGCGTGAGCGCTCGGCCTCCCTCGCGGGTGAGCGCGGTGGCGGCTCCGCCCTCACCCTCTCCCTCGAGCAGCTTCGCGATGCCGAAGTCGAGGAGCTTGACGCGGCCGTCGCGGTCCACGAGGACGTTCGAGGGCTTGATGTCGCGGTGGATGATGAGGTTCGCGTGGGCGTGTCCGACGGCATCGAGCACGTCGAGGAAGAGGAGGAGACGCGACTCGATCGAGAGGGACCGGTCATCGGCGTACCCGTCGATGGGCTCGCCCTCCACGTATTCGAGGACGAGGTAGGGCTGACCGGACGGTGAGACGCCCGCGTCGAGGAGGCGGGCGATGTGAGGGTGGGCGAGTCGCGCGAGGATCGAGCCCTCGCGGCGGAAGCGCTCCGCGCCGGCCCGGCCGACGAGGCTCGCGTTCAGGAGCTTGACCGCCGCCGCGCCCTCGAAGCGGCCGTCGCTGCGGCGCGCGAGCCACACGTTTCCCATTCCGCCCTGTCCGAGGAGGGACGTCAGCGTGTACGGACCGATCGCCTGGCCCGCGAGCGACGGGGGCGAGGACGAGATCGCCGGCCGCCCCAGGAATCCCTCGCGGCTCGCCCGGCCGTGCGACTCGATCAGCGTCTCGAGGTCCTTCGCGAGCTCTGGGTTCGAGGCCCGCATCCGGTCGAGCCAGGATCGGCGCTCCTCCGCGGACATCTCGAGGGCTCGATCGAGGTGCGGGCTCAGCTCGCGCCAGCGCTCGTCGCTAAGCGAACCCACGGGACTTCCTCATGTCCCAGCGGCCTCCCGGACCTTGCGGTGGAGGTAGAGGCGGGCCTTCTCCCACTGCCGCTGGACCGTGCGCTCGGAGACGCCCTGCATCCGGGCGATCTCCGGGCAGGAGAACCCGCAGAAGAACTTGAGGTCGACGATGTCCGCGAGCGGCGGATCCGCGGCCGCGAGCTGCGCGAGGGCCTCTCCGATCGCGACGAGGTCGCCTCCGTCGGCCGCGGCCGCGGACTCCTCGTCGAGCGTCGTGATCGCGAACGCCCCTCCTCGCTTCTGCGCGCCCCGGCTGCGCGCGTTGTCGATGATCAGCCCGCGCATCACCTTCGCGGCGTACCCCATGAAGCGTGCACGGTCGGGGAAGGCCGGACCCTCCCGCTGCGCCATGTTGAGGTACGCCTCGTGGAGAAGCGTCGTCGGCCCGAGGGTCACGCCCGCGCCGGCGAGCTTGCGGCGAGCCAGCTCGTGGAGCTCGGCGTAGAGGGCGGCGAAGAGCGCGTCCGCCGCGGAACGGTCGCCGCCTTCGGTCGAGGCGATCAGCGCGGAGATCGTGGTTGCCACCGGATGTCTTTCGACGTGATCCACAAGGCTACCACCCGGCAACGAGCGGTGTCGGTTCGGCCCTCCATTTCCGATGTCCTTTCCAGAGGCTCCTGCAGGAGCCGGGGAGGCGAGATGGCGAGGGGCATTCCGAGGCTGCTCGTGTGCGTTCTGGCGATGACGTCCTTGCCGGCGGCTGTGGCTCGCGCACAGTCCTACGGAGGCGGCGAGCAGGTGCTGGCGATCGGGTCGTCCGCGTTCCGACCGGTGAACGGGACGAGCCCGAGCCCCCTCTACTCGGGCAACGCGTACCTCTACGGGGCCGGGAACTACCTCGCTCCGCTCGAGCTGCCCGACGGCGCGCAGATCACGATGATGTGTCTCTACGTGGACGACCCGGACGCCGACTCCTTCGTCGTCGCGGAGCTCGACGCGGCGAAGATGCCGGCCGGCGGACAGAGCCCCGGACTCGTGCCGGTGCCGAACAGTCAGGTCACCGCGAACTTCGACATCGGCTTCGGCACGGTGTGCACCGGGCCGATGGCGTACACCTTCCACACGACGGCGGACCTCGACGGACAGGGCGTCGAGAACCTCTTCCACTTCGTGAACGTCTCGGTCGTCGGGGTCGACGGGCTCGGCGGCGTGCGCGTGTTCTGGCACCGCCAAGTCAGCCCGCTTCCCGCGAGCTCCTCGTTCGACGACGTCCCGCTCGGCAGCACCTACTCGCAGTTCATCGAGGCGCTCAAGGCTTCGGGCGTCACGGCCGGATGCCAGACCGATCCGCCGCTCTACTGTCCCGACCGGCCGATCACGCGCGCCGAAATGGCGGTCTATCTCTCGCTTGCGCTCGGGTTGCACTGGGTCGAGTAGGAGGAGAGCCATGATCCGAAAACCCTGGATCGTCCTCGCGGCGGCGCTCGCGTCGGCGCCCGCGATCGCGCCTGCGTCCGCACAGTCCTATGGCCTGGGAGATCAGGTCCTCACCGTCGCCGCCGCGGCCTTCCGCGACGTCGAGGGGCACGGAGTGATCGGGACGGACGGCTATCTGTACAAGGCCGACCCGAACGCCGCGGGGCGGCACTTCTACGCACCCCTCCGGCTGCCGGACGGAGCCGAGATCACACAGATCTGCCTCTACGCGCGGAACGAGGAGGCCGAGCTCGCCAGCGTCACCATGGCCGTGCGGTGGATCCGGCTGGCTCCCGGAGGGCAGTCGCCGGGCCAGGGCACCGTCGCGGGCTCGAACGTATGGACGACGTTCAACTTCGGCTACGGAGTCGTCTGCACCGATCCGATGTCTTACGTGTTCCACGACGATGCGGACGTCGATCACGACGGCAACCTCGAGCATCTCTCTCATCGGCTGGATTCCTTTCTTCTCGCCGGCACGACGCCCGCCTTCGGCGGCGTCCGGATCACCTGGCATCGGCAGATCAGCCCGGCGCCGGCCGCGCCGACGTTCGGGGACGTTCCCACGGATCACGCGTTCTTTGCGTTCATCGAGGCGCTCGCGGCGTCGGGCATCACCGGCGGGTGCAACTCCGATCCGCCTCGATACTGTCCGGATGCGCCGTTGACGCGCGGGCAGATGGCCGTCTTCCTGGCCAAGGCCCTCGGTCTGCATTGGACGAATTGATGTCCCGCGAGGAGGAGAGATGAAACGCATTCCCCACGCCTTCGCGATCCTCGGCTTCGGCGCGCTCTTCGCCGCGGTCCCGGCGCTCGCGCAGTCGTACGGCTCCGGAGATCAGACCCTGACCCTCGGGGCGCTCTCGTTCACCGGGCAGGACGACCAGGGGAGCCTCCATCCGGACGGCTACCTCTATGCCTCCGGACCCTTCGGCTACTCGGCGGCCCTCAGCCTTCCCGACGGCGGGGAGATCACGGCGATCTGTCTCTATGCGGCGAACACGAAACCCGGCGCCTCCGTGACGCTCGTGCTCGAAGCGGTCAAGCTCGCCCCCGGAGGCCAGGCTCCCGGCGTCGTCCCGATCCCCGGCGCGTCGGTCTCGGCGTCGTTCACGACGGGCTACGACGCCGTGTGCAGCGGACCACTGTCCTATACCTTCCACGACACGGCGGACGTCGACGGCGGCGGCCCCGAGCTCGTGGCGCACCGGCTGACCGCGACCTTCTCGGAGCTGAACGATGGGTCCCTCGCGCTGGGCGGCGTCCGTGTCGTGTGGCATCGGCAAGTCGGTCCTCCGCCCGCCACGCCGACGTTCACGGACGTGCCGTCCGGCCACCCCTTCTTTCCCTTCATCGAGGCCCTGGCGGCATCGGAGATCACGGGCGGGTGCAACGCCGACCCGCCGCAGTACTGCCCGGACGCGGCGTTGACGCGAGGACAGATGGCCGTCTTCCTCGCGAAGGCCCTCGGGCTGCACTGGCCCTACTGAAAGGACGAGGAGGAATCATGAGAGCTCTTCGTGTTGGCCTTCTGGCCGTGGGTTCCGTGCTCGCCGGGCTCGTGACGGCAAACGCCGCCGCCCAGTCCTATGGAACGGGCGACCAGGTCCTCTCCGTCGATGCGTCCGCCTTCCTGGGGCAGGACATCGTCGGCGGCATCTCGAATGAGGGGTACCTCTTCTCCTTCGGCGGCGCCGATCTCACGGTCTACGCCCCGCTCGTCCTGCCGGACGGCGCGGAGATCACTCAAATCTGCCTCTACGCGCGCAACGAGAACCCGGACGACGTCGTGCAGCTGGGAGTCCAGGAGGTCGATCTCCCGGCCGGAGGCCAGACTCCCGGGGTCCTTGACGTGCCCGGCACTCTCCTCGTCGCCGACTTTCACTTCGGCTACGGCACGGTGTGCACGGATCCGATCTCCTACGTCTTTCACGAGACGGTGGACGAGGCCGGGAACCCGAAGGCCGCCGCGCACCGCCTGTGGGCCAGTGTTCCCTACTCGGCGTCTCCGCTCGGGGCCTTCGCGCTGGGCGGCGCGCGAATCACGTGGCATCGGACCGTCAGTCCGCCGCCGGACTCACCGACCTTCACGGACGTGCCGTCCGGCCACCCGTTCTTCCCGTACATCGAGGCGCTGTCGGCTTCCGGCATCACGGCCGGCTGCGGCGACGGGAAGTTCTGTCCCGACGCGCCTCTCACGCGCGGCCAGATGGCGGTCTTCCTCTCGCTCGCGCTCGGGCTCCACTGGGCCGAGTAGGGGAACGCGGCCCGGGCTGTCGTCTTTTTCCCGCGCTTTGCGATCTCTATCCATGGGGGGATGTCATGAGCATGCCGAAGTCGGCGAAGCGCAGTCCGTGGCTCTGGATCGGCCTCCTTCTGGTGTTGACGGCGGGGGTCTCGAGCGCCGGGGACTCCCGGAAGGCGTCGTCCCAGCTCCCCGCAGCCGGCGAGATCGTCCCCGGGACCGCGCACGCGGATCGGGACACGCTCGAGCTGCAGCTCGACTGACGAGAGCGGAACCGGGACCGAAAGCCGAAGCCGAAGATCGGCGCCTCAGGAGGGCGAGGAAAGCGACTCCGACAGGCGCCGGGCGTCGACGGCGGCGGGGTGGTCCGCGCCGAGGGTCCGCTCCAGGTGCGAGACCGCCCGGGCCGCCGAGGCTCTCGCCGCCTCCCGCTGTCCGCCGTTGCGCTGCGCCTCGGCGAGCGCGGACTCCGAGAGGCCCACGAGATACGACGGGGAATCCTTGTCGACGAAGGTCTCCGCGAGGACGAGCCCGCGGCGGGCCGTACTCTCCGCCGCCTCGCGGTCTCCGACGGCGTTCTCCGCGCGGGAGAGGCCGACCAGCGCGAGGACGTTAAGGCTGATCTTGGCGGGCCACTTGTCGAAGTCTCCGACCGATTCCTCGAAGAGGCGGCGTGCCGCGGCGGCGTCGCCGCGGCGGAGAGCGAGGAGACCCCGGGAGTAGGCGAGGTGGGCTCGGCGCAGCAGGCCGAACGTGGGTTTTCCGAGGTACGGCTCGAGCCCGGCGAGCTCGGCCGTCGCCCGAGCCGGATCGCCCTTCTCGGTGTAGAGGTCCGCGAACTCCATCGTCGTGTCGAACCGGATCCGGTCTTCGTTTCGGTCTCGGGCGGTCCGAATCGCCTCCTCGTAGAGCGGGATCGCCTCGTCGTACCTCGCGAGCGCGAACAGGGTGCCGGCATAATTCTCTAGCGCGATCGCGCCGGCCGCGCCCCCCTCGATGGAGCGGTGCAACTCCAGGCATCGCCGATAGAGCGACTCGGCCCTTCCGATGTCGCCCTGGAAGTGCACCAGCCCCCAGTTGTTCAGGACGTCGGCCGCGATCATCGTGTTCTCGAGCCCGGCCCGTTCGAGGTCCTTCATGACCACCTCGTAGGCGCGGTCGGCCTTCGCGTTCTGCCGCGTGAGGTAGTAGCCGTACGCGAGGGTCCCCTCGGCCTCGATGCGCGCGGACTTCGTCGCGAGCGGCGAGCGGTCGAGCAGGGCGAGGGAGGCCTTCGAGTTCCGGACCATCGGTTCTCCCTCGTCCGTGATGAAGCCGAACTCGGCCCACCGGTTGAGGCAGGAGGCGCGCTGCAGATCGAACTGCGGATCGTCCGGGAGATCCGCCAGCGCGCGAGCCATGATGGCCTCTGCCATCGTGCGCTTCCCCTCCATCACCCTCGTGAGGGCGAGGGGGCAGAGAGTGCGCGCGCGCAGGACCGGATCGCTGGACCGCCGGGTGATCGTGGCGGCCTGGCGCAGGAGGGCCTCGGCTTTTTCGACCTGCTCGGCGCTGAAGTATTGCTCGCCGACGACCACGAGCATCTCGGCCCTCAGCGACTCGTTGTCCGCGAACTGCTTGTCGATCAGGCCCTCGCCCTGTTCCAGCAGCTCGTTGACCGAGAACTTCTTGCCGCCGGGCGCCGCCACGTTGAGGAGATACGCCAGGAACTCGCTGGCCGCGGTGGCCCGCGCGAGCTCGGCCTGAGCGGCATCGCGCTGGCGGCGCGCCTCGCGCGACTGAGAGACGATGGCGACGCCTCCGGCGACGACCGCGGCGGTCGCGAGAAGCGCGGCGGCCACGCCGGCGCGATGCCGGCGGACGAATTTCGCCGCTCGGTATCGCAGCGTGTCCGGACGCGCCCCGACCGGCTCGCTGCTCAGGTGGCGCCGCATGTCCTCGGCGAATGCGGTCACCGACCCGTAGCGTTTCGCCGCATCCTTCTTCAGCGCCTTCGCGACGATCGTGTCCAGGTCGCCCCGCAGCGCGCGCCGCCGGGCCTCGGGGGCGGCGTCGGAGAGCCGCTCCGGGTCGGTGTCGACGATGGCGCGGATCAGGTCGGACGTGGAGCCGAGCGCCTTCTCGGCGGGGTGGCGTTCGCTGAGCAGCACGTAGAGCAGGACTCCCAGCGCGTAGACGTCGGTCGCCGTCGTCACCACGCCCCCGGCCACCTGCTCCGGCGCCGCGTACTCCGGAGTCAGTGCGCCTCCGCCCTCGCGCGTCAGGTCCGTCGCCTCCGCCCGCCCCGCCTCGTCCAGGAGGAGCTTGGCGATGCCGAAGTCGAGCAGCTTGACGGTGCCGTCCTCCGCCACGAGCACGTTGGAGGGCTTGATGTCGCGGTGGACGATGAGGTTTGCGTGCGCGTGGGCGACCGCGGACAGGACGTCGAGAAAGAGGCGCAGGCGAGCCTCCACGTCGAGGCTCCGCTCGCGGCAGTAGCGGTCGATCGGCGCTCCCCGCACGTGCTCGAGGACGAGATACGGCTGCCCGCCCGCCGTGACGCCCGCGTCGATCAACCGGGCGATGTGGGAATGGGCGAGGCGGGCGAGGATCGTGCCCTCCCGGCGGAAGCGCTCCTCGCCCGCGCGGCCCACCAGGCTCAGGTTGAGCAGCTTGACCGCCGCGCGTCCCTCGAAACGGCCGTCGCTCCTCCGCGCCAGCCACACCGCCCCCATCCCGCCCTGTCCGATCGGCTCCTCGAGCGTGTAGGCGCCGATCGACTGCCCGGCGAGCGACGCGGGCGGCAGGACCGGCGTGAATTCCAGGAAGCGATCGCGGTCCGCCTCCGCCAGCAGCGCGAGCAGCGCGTGGAGCTCCGCGGCGACCGCCGGATCCTCCGCGCGCAGCGCGTCGAGCCACGCGCCGCGCTCCGGCTCGGGCGTCTCGAGCGCCCGGTCGAGGAGCGGCCCGATGGCCTCCCAGCGATCCCTGTCGATTCCGGGCATCAGGCGCTCTTCGGGTGCAGCGCGTGGTAGAGGTACAGGCGCGCCTTCTCCCAGTGCCGCTGCACCGTGCGCTCCGAGACGCCGCGCATCGCGGCGATCTCCTCGAACGAGAAGCCGCAGAAGAACTTGAGGTCTACGATCTCGGCGAGCGAGCCGTCCGCGGCCGCGAGCTCCTCGAGGGCCGCGTCCATGCCGACGAGCTCGGTCGCGTCCGCGATCTCGGCGCCGGGCTCGTGCAGTAGCGAGGTGATGAAGAACCCGCCGCCGCGCTTCTGCGCCTGGCGCCGGCGCGCGTAGTCGATGATGAGCCGACGCATGACCTTCGCGGCGTACCCCATGAACCGGGCGCGATCGGGGAACCGCGCGCCTTCCTGGCGCGACATGTTGAGGTACGCCTCGTGGAGCAGGGTGGTGGTGCCGAGCGTCAGGCCCGCCCCGCCGCGCGCGAGCTGCCGGCCGGCCAGCCGGTGAAGCTCGGAGTACAGCGCGGCGAAGAGCGCGTCGGCCGCGGAATGGTCGCCGCGTTCGGCGGAGGCAATGAGGGAGCCGATGGTGGTCGCCATGGAGAACCCTGTCCCAAAAGCCCGCGCGGAAACGGTACCACGCGCGCGCGTCGTGTTTTCCATGGAGTTTGCGTTTTCGAGTTCGAGAGCCGGCTCGCGGCGCGGCGGGGCGGAGCCTCGTTCTACGGAGCCGCGGCTTCCTGCAGCGGGAGCCTGCCCGCCGGAACGCCCCGCCTCTCCGTCGTGCGTCCCGATGGCCACTTCACGGTGACCCGGTCCGCGCTCGCGTGATCGCCGAGGCCGAAGTAGAGCTCCTTCGGCCCCGAGGAGAGGAACGAGTAGCCGGCCGCGACGACCTGGGAGCGCGACAGCCCTCCGGCCTCGACCGTGACGACGGCGCCGAGCGCGTCGCGCGTGGACCTGTATCGCCCGGGCGCGTCGGGGTCGCCCTGGAGCCGGACGACGAGAGCCTTCGCGCGCGAGGGATTCCGATTCATCCAGAGCGCGGGCGGCTGGAGGAAGCCGGGCGCGAAGAGGTCGGGCGCGCCGTCCCCGTCGACGTCGATCACGACGAGGCCGCGCTGGTTCGCGTCCGACTCGAGGCCCGTCACGGCGGCGAGCTCGTCGAAGTGGCGGCCGTCGCGGTTGCGGTAGAAGCGTTTCGGCGAATGGCCCCACAGCGAGTCCTCGCCGAAGTCCGCCGTGGGGATGCCCTTCTGGAACTTCTCGAACTCCACGCTCATGAGGTTCCAGAAGTCGATCTCGCGCTCGGTCGGGTTCCTGCCGGTGACCATCCCGTTGACGACGAAGAGGTCGGCGCGCCCGTCCAGGTCGGCGTCGACGAAGACGCAGCCCCACGACCACGACGTGTCCCACACGTCGGCCTCGTCCGACGTTCGCGTGAAGCGGTTTCCGCCGAGGTTGCGGAACAGCGAGGAGCCGCGGGCGAGAGCGGTCAGCCGGCGCCACACGAGCGGGCGTCCCAGCGAGTAGGGAAAGGGCGGCATCGGGTACTGCGGGTCGCGGACGAACCACTTCAGCGGGAAGGAGTAGTTCGAGACGTAGAGATCCAGCCTCCCGTCGCCGTCGTAATCGTCGATCGCGACGCCCATCCCGAACCCGGGATCCAGCACGCCCGTCTTCCCGGCGACGTTGCGGAAGGTGCCGTCCCCCTCGTTGTGCAGATAGGTGTTGTCGCCGAAGTCGTTGGCGATGTAGAGGTCGGGCCAGCCGTCGCCGTCGAGGTCCGCGGCCTCGAGCGCGAGGCCCCAGCCGGTGTCCCCGGTCTTCGTGGCGGCGGTCAAGTCGGTGAACGTCCCGTCGCCGTTGTTGTGGAAGAGGTGGTTGGGCGGCGCGTTGTCCGCCTGGAGATCCGGACCCGAGTCCGGATGCCCGTAGACCAGCACGTAGAGGTCGGGGCGGCCGTCGCGGTCGTAGTCGATCGCCGCGGCGGAGGTGCAATAGTCGTCGAGCGCGACGCCGGCCTTCTCGCCGACCTCCTCGAACGTGCCGTCGCCCTTGTTGTGGTACAGCCGGTTGGGCCGATAGAGATAGGTCACGTAGAGGTCGGTCCGGCCGTCGTTGTCGTAGTCGAACGCCAGCGCGCCGATCGCCTCGCCCTCGAAACCCGCCACGCCCGCCTTCTGCGCGACGTCCTCGAAGGTTCCGTCGCCCTTGTTGCGATAGAGGCGGTTGCCGTCCCCTCCCGGCACGAAGAGGTCGGGCCGGCCGTCCCCGTCGAAGTCGAGCACCGCGACGCCCGGGGGCATGTGCTCGCCCGGAATCGGAATGTTCTTCGCGGCGCGCGGAAGGAACGCCTTGTGCGGGCGGGTCAGTCCCGCGGACGCGGCGACGTTCTCGAAGAGCGGCGCCGCCGCCGACGCGGACAGCCAGCCCTCGGTGCGGCCCGATTCCATCCGCCAGCCGTCTCCCGCCCGGACGAGCACGACGCGGACCTTGCCGCCCTCCTGCCGCAGCTCGCCGCCCGCGCCGCGGCCCGAGAGGAAGAGGCCGACCAGGATCTCGCGTTTCTCTCCACGGCGGTGGAAGTCGAAGATCGTCGCCTCGGTGCGGCCGAGCGAGACGAGGTCCGCACGGATCGCCTCGAGCCGCGAGGCGAGCACCGGCGCGCCGAAGCCGCCCAGGCCTTCCCCGGCGGCCTCGGCCGCCGGCCGGGGACCGGAGGAGCCGGAGCGGAAGACCGCGAGGGAGAGCGGCGGCCGCGCCGGAACGGGGACGAGTCTCTCGCCGGGCAGCGGACCGGCCCAGCGGAAGCCGGCCGCGAACAGGTCGGGGGAGAGGCGGCCCGCCGTCCACTGCGTGTGCAGCGTCTCGACGTAAATGCTGGTGCCGTCGGAGTAGTCCTCGAGCGTCGGCAGCCTCTCCCGGTCGTGCGAGGCGCACCCCGGCGACGCGAGAAGGGGGACGATCCGAAGCACGAGCGGGAGGATTCGGATGGGGACGCGCGGCCAGCGCACGCCCGAACTATAGTCTGCGCCGCTGTGTCACTCCTCGAGCGGCTCCGCGGGCGCATCGCGCGCGAAGGGCCGATGTCCTTCGCCGATTTCATGCACGCGGCCCTGTTCGATCCCGAGGAGGGCTACTACGCCCGCGGCGCGGCGATCGGCGAGGGCGGGGACTTCGTGACCTCGCCCCACCTCTCGAGCGCGTTCGGGGGGACGCTCGCTCGCCTCTTCGCGATCGACACGGACCGCCTCGGGGCCGGCCCGATCGACTTCGTCGAGGTCGGCGCGGGCGACGGCCGGTTTCTGGCCGACCTCGCGCGCTGGCTCGGACGGATGGACCCGGAGCTCTCCGCGCGGGTCCGCGTCACGGCGGTGGAGGCGTCGGCCGCGGGCCGCGAGGCGATCGCGCGCGCGGAGATCACGCCGGCGCCTCGCGTCCTTTCCTCCGTGGACGAGCTGGCGGAGGGCTCCGTGAACGGCTGGATCTTCTCGAACGAGCTCTACGACGCGCTCCCGGTGGTCCGCGTGGTGGGATCGCCCGAGGGCGTGCGGGAGCTGCGCGTCCAGAACGCCGCGGAGGGGGAGGGCTTCGCCTGGGCCTCGGTACCCGCGGCGCCCGCGATCGCGGCGCACCTGGAGGGCCTCGGCGTGACGCTCGCCCCCGGTCAGATCGGCGAGATCGCCACGGGCGCCGAGGCGCTGCACCGCCGGCTCGGCCGCGCGCTCGCCCGCGGCTGGGTCGTCACGGTCGACTACGGGCATCCGGCGCGCGTCCTCTATCACCCGCTCGCGCGGCCCGCCGGGACGCTCTCCGTGCACGTCGGCGGACGGCGGGGCGGCGATCCGCTCGCCGCGCCGGGCTCGCAGGACCTGACGGCGCACGTGAACTGGGATCTGCTGCTGCGCGCCGGCGAGGCCGAGGGCCTGCGCGTCGAGCGCCTCGTGCGACAGGGCATCTTCCTGACGGAGTCCGGAATCTTCGACTTCGCCGCGAACGACGCGGAGAAGTGGCGCGTGTATCGCCTCGTGGATCCCGGGGGCATGGGCGAGGAGATCTCGGTGCTTGTTCAGTCGAAGGGGATCGCGGGGGGAACGAAGACGGTTTGACTCACGGTGTCATCCCGAGGAGCGCGACGGCGACGGCGACGGCGACGGCGACGGATCGTCGCGAGGGATCCTTTGCGCGGCAGCCGGACTCGCGGTCAGTGGCCCGATCCTTCGCTGCGCTCGGGATCGCGGCTTCCGGATGACAGGGCCGTCCCCCTCCGATAGAATGCCGACCCGGTGGGTCAATACCTCCCCATACTGATTTTTGCGGTGCTCGCCGCGGCCCTGCCGCTCGGGACGATCGTGGCCGCTCGGGCGGTTCAGACCCGCCGGCCCAACCCGGCGAAGCTCGAGCCGTACGAGTGCGGCGTGGAGCCGTCGACCTCGGCGTTCGACACGCGCTTCTCCGTCCGCTACTTCCTCATCGCGGTGCTCTTCGTGGTCTTCGACGTGGAGACCATCTTTCTGTTCCCGTGGGCCATCCTCTTTCATAAGCTTCGGCTGTTCGGCCTGATCGAAATGCTGGTGTTCCTGGCGATCCTCGTCGTGGGGTACGTGTACTGCTGGAAGCGCAAGGCGCTCGACTGGGCCTGAGACGCGAGGCAAACGGATGGGGCTGATCGACAACCGCTTCGAAGACAACGTGGTGACCACCACGGTGGACTCGGTCATCAACTGGGCCCGCCGGTCCTCGATCTGGCCCATGCAGTTCGGGCTCGCCTGCTGCGCCATCGAGATGATGGCCGTCATGGACGCCCGCCACGACCTCTCGCGCTTCGGGGCCGAGGTCTTCCGGGGCACTCCCCGCCAGTCGGATCTCATGATCGTCGCCGGGACCGTCGTCGAGAAGATGGCCCCGATCGTCAAGCGGCTCTACGACCAGATGCCGGACCCCAAGTGGGTCATCGCGATGGGCTCCTGCGCCACTTGCGGCGGGCCCTACCGGACCTACGCGGTGACGCAGGGCGTCGACCGGATCGTGCCGGTGGACGTCTACGTGCCCGGCTGCCCGCCGAGGCCGGAGGCCCTGATCTACGGCATCATGGCGCTCCAGAAGAAGATCGACCGGATGAAGGTCATCCGGAAGGCGTCCTGATTGGTTCAGAGCGACGAGCAGGCCCCTTCTCCTCCGGCGGAGAAGCCCAAGGAAGCGGCGAAGCCCAAGCCCGAGGCGGTCGACGCCTCCGGCCATCCCTGGGTCCGCTCGATCGCGGCCGCGGTGCCGGGGTCGGTCGTCTCCTCCAAGGAGTTCGCGAAGCAGGTCACCGTCGTCGTTTCGCTCGAGTCGATCGCGAAGGTCGCGCGGCATCTCAAGGACGCGGAGGACTTCAAGTACTGCGTCGACGTGACCGCGGTCGACTGGAAGACGCGCGCGCCGCGGTTCGACGTCGTCTACCACTTCTACTCCTTCTCCAAGAACGACCGAATCCGCGTGAAGTGCGCGGCGGCGGACGGGGAGGAGGTGCCGTCGATCGCGGAGGTCTTCCTCGCGGCGAACTGGTGCGAGCGCGAGACCTTCGACATGTTCGGGATCCGCTTTGGGGGGCACCCCGACCTGCGGCGGATCCTGACCTGGGACGGGTTCAACGGGTATCCGCTGCGCAAGGACTTCCCGCTCGAGGGCGTGGACACGGGCGCGGCGATCTACCCCGAGGAGTGGCCGGAGGGCGGCGGCCCGTCGAAGAACGATCCGAACCGGAAAGTCGTGTCGTGAGACGACACGCGACAGGTCGTGTCGTGAGACGACACGCGAAACAGGTCGTGTCGTGAGCGACCCGAAGCCCATGACGCAGGCGGAGAAGGACGAGGCCGCCTACTTCGCGCGGCGCGCGGCCGAGGCCGGCGTCGCGCGGCCCGCCGGAGGCAGCCCGGACGCTCCCGCCGAGGAACACACGCTCTTCGACGTCCAGGAGATGGAGCTCAACTTCGGGCCGCAGCACCCGTCGACGCACGGCGTGCTGCGCCTCGTGCTGAAGGTGGACGGCGAGAGGATCCTGGAGGCCAAGCCCGACGTCGGCTACCTCCACCGCGGCACCGAGAAGCTGTTCGAGACCGAGACCTATCCCATGGGGATCCCGCACACGGACCGCATGGACTACGTCGCCGCGGCCACGAACAATCACGCCTTCTGCCTCACGATCGAGAAGCTGCTGGGAGTCGAGATCCCGCGCCGCGCGCAGCTGGTGCGGGTCATCCTGGACGAGCTGCAGCGGCTCTCCTCGCACCTGGTGTGGCTGGGGACCTCCGGGATCGACCTCGGCGCGGTGACTCCCTTCTGGTACGCCTTTCGCGAGCGGGAGCAGATCCTGGACTTCTTCGAGGAGTATTGCGGCGCGCGCCTGACCCTCAACTGCATGCGGATCGGCGGCCTGCCGTTCGATCTGACCCCCGGCTGGACCGAACGGGTTCTCGAATTCATCGACGATCTGCCGGCGCGCATCGACGACTACGAGCAGCTGCTGACCGACAACCGGATCTGGAAGATGCGGACGGTCGGCGTCGGCGTCATCTCGGCGGAGGAGTGCATCGAGTGGGGCCTGACGGGGCCGATCATTCGCGCCTCCGGCAAGGAGTGGGACCTGCGGCGGGCCCAGCCCTACGAGTGCTACGACGAGCTCGACTTCGTCGTGCCGACCCGGCAGGGCGGCGACACCTACGACCGCTACATCGTGCGCGTCCAGGAGATGCGCCAGAGCGCCCGGATCATCCGGCAATGCCTGGAGCGGCTCGAGCCGGGCGAGATCCGCGGCAAGGTGCCCCGCGTGATCAAGCCGGTGGCCGAGGAGGTCTACGCCTCGGTCGAGTCGCCGAAGGGCGAGCTCGGCTTCTACTGCGTCTCCAACGGGACCAACCGGCCCTATCGGATGCACGTGCGGCCGCCGTCGTTCATCAACCTCCAGGCGCTGCCGCGGCTGGCGAAGGGGCACCTGGTCTCGGACCTCGTGGCCCTGATCGGCACGATCGACATCGTGCTCGGCGAGGTGGACCGGTGACGCTGCCGGCCGAGTTCTGGACCTACCTGAAGGTCGTGCTGCTCGTGGCGACCGTGCCGGCGATCGTCGGCTTCGTGGTGGTCCTCGCCGAGCGGCGCCTCATGGGATTCATGCAGGCGCGGCTCGGGCCCAACCGCGTCGGGCCGCAGGGAACGCTCCAGGGCGTCGCCGACCTCGTCAAGCTCGTCACGAAGGAAGACATCATGCCGGCCAAGGCCGAGCGGGCGGTCTATTTCCTGGCGCCGGTGCTCGCCGTGATCCCCGCGCTGACGGCGCTGGCGGTCATCCCGTTCGGCCCGCCGGTCCGGATCGGGAAGGTCATGGTCCCGCTCTGGGTGGCCGACATCAACGTCGGGCTCCTGTTCCTGCTCGCGATCACCTCGATCGGCGTCTACGGGATCATCCTCGGAGGCTGGTCGTCCAACAACAAGTACTCGCTGCTCGGCGGACTGCGCTCCGCCGCGCAGCTCGTGTCCTACGAGGTCCCGATGGGCCTCGCCCTGGTGTCGGTTCTCCTGATGACGCGTTCGCTCTCGCTCCCGGAGATCGTGCGCCGCCAGGAGGCGACGCACCTCTGGTTCGTCTTCCCGGGGCTGGTCGCCTTCTTCGTCTACTTCGTGTCGGGCATCGCCGAGACCAACCGGAACCCCTTCGACCTGCCAGAGGCGGAGTCGGAGCTCGTCTCGGGCTTCAACACCGAGTACTCCGGCGTCAAGTTCGCCTTCTTCTTCCTGGGCGAGTACACGGCGATGATCATCATCTCGTGCGTGGCCGTGACCGTCTTTTTCGGCGGATGGCTGGCGCCGTTCCCGCACGTCCCGGCGCTGCGCTTCCTCTCCGTGATCCCGCCCGCGGTCTGGTTCCTGGCCAAGGTCGCGGTGTTCCTCTTCGGCTACATCTGGTTCCGGTCGACCTTCCCGCGCTACCGCTTCGACCAGCTCATGGCTCTCGGCTGGAAGTGGCTGATCCCGGTGTCGCTCGGCAACATCCTGGCCGTGGCCGCGGCGATCCTCCTCTTCCCGGGCCGGACCACGGGACTCGTCTGGCTCTCGTGGATCTTCGGCGGATGCTTCGCCGTCCTGTTCGTGCTGTCGAGGCTCCGCCGCGCCCTGGCCCGCCGGGACCGCCTGTCCGCCACCCCGCACGCGGTGGAAGGGTAGAAGGGGAGTCGCCATGGCGCTCAAGAAGTGGCTCGACAAGATCCTCCTGCTCGATCTCTTCGACGGCCTCTCCGTCACGGGCCGGCACCTGGTCAAGAAGAAGGTCACGATCGAGTACCCCGAGCAGAAGAAGCTCCCGTCGGACCGCTTCCGCGGCATGTTCCGGCTGGACGAGGAGCGCTGCATCAAGTGCACTCTCTGCGCGATCGAGTGCCCGATCAACATCATCTACATCGACTGGCACAACGAGAAGAACGAGGCCGGCAAATCGGAGAAGGTGCTCGACCGCTTCGACGTGGATCTGAAGCGCTGCATGTTCTGCCAGCTCTGCGAGGAGGCCTGCCCGACGGTGCCGAAGTCGATCTGGCTGACCACGAAGACCTACGAGATGGCGGCCTACGACCGCAACGAGTCGCTCTACCTGGACATCCGCAAGCTGGTCGACTGGCGCGAGGCCGCCAACGTGAAGCCGTTCACCGTCGTGGAGCGGGGGTAGAACGGCCGTGACGGGCGAGGCGCTGCTGACCGGGACGGCCGGCTGGCTGTTCGTGATCTTCTCGGTCCTCGCGCTCGCGTCGGCGATCGCGGTGATCGTGGCGCGGAGCCCGGTCCACTCGGCGCTGTTCCTGCTGCTGTCGTTCCTGCTGGTCGCCTGCATCTTCATCCTCGAGCAGGCGGAGTTCGTGGGGGCGGTCCAGATCCTGGTCTACGCGGGCGGGATCATGGTGCTCTTTCTCTTCGTCGTGATGCTGGTCAACCCGCGGACGATCGCCACGGCGAAGACGCTCCAGCACCAGTGGGACGTCGCGCTCGTCCTGTTTCCGTTCTTCCTGCTGCCGTTCCTCTACATCCTCTGGACGGAGAAGTTCCCCGACGTGCCCCAGAACCCCGACGCCTTCCGGACGGTCGGCACGCACGTCGTCGGCAACACGGAGGCCGTCTCCTGGGTGCTCTTCCGCGATTACCTCGTGCCGTTCGAGGTCGCGTCCGTGTTCCTGCTCGTGGCCATGATCGGCGCCGTCGTCCTCGGCAAGCGCTCGCTCGAGAAGATGGACTGAGGCGCGAGGGCCATGACGATCACCATCAACCACTACCTCGTCGTGAGCCTGCTGCTCTTCGCCATCGGGTTCTTCGGCGTGCTGGTGCGCCGCAACTTCCTGACGGTGCTGACGTCGATCGAGCTGATGCTGAACGCCGTGAACCTGAACCTCGTGGCGTTCTCGCGGAGGCTCTCGGACCTGACGGGGCAGGTCTTCTCCATCTTCGTGATCACGATCGCGGCCGGCGAGGCGGCGATCGGACTCGCCCTGACGATCTCCCTCTTCCGGCAGCGCCGGACGCTGAACGTCGAAGAGGCGTCCACGATGCGCGGATAGCCTCGAATGCGCGACCTGATCTGGCTCATCCCGATCTTTCCGCTGGCCGGATTCCTGATCAACGGGCTCGTCTACCTGTTCGGGAACCGCCCGCCGCGCCCGCAGGGCGCCCACGGCGCGCACGACGAGGGCGGCCACGGCCACCAGATCGCCGCGGAGTCGGCGAAGGACCTCGGCCATCCGCACGCGCACAGCCACGAGGAGACGCATCCGCGGTTCGCGGCGCTGCACTCGATCGTCGGGCCGGGAAGCGTGCTCCTCTCGACGCTCGTCGCCTTCGGCGCGATCTTCGACATCGGGCTCAAGGGGTTCGCGGAGGGCCATTCGCACACGGTCGAGCTCTACCGGTGGATCCCGCTCGGCGTGAACCAGGCCGTGGGGCAGGTCCACGGCGGTGTCGGCGAGTGGTTCGTGAACGTCGCGTTCCGGATCGACTCGCTGTCGGCGCTGATGCTCGCGTTCGTGACGTTCGTCGGCTTCCTGATCCACGTCTACTCGGTCGGCTACATGGGCCACGACCGGGGCTACGGGCGCTACTTCGCCTACCTGAACCTCTTCATGTTCGCGATGCTGGTGCTCGTCCTGGGCGCGAACTTCCTGCTGCTCTTCGTGGGGTGGGAGGGGGTCGGGCTCTGCTCGTACCTGCTGATCGGCTACGACTACCACAAGAAATTCGCCGCGGACGCCGGCAAGAAGGCGTTCGTCGTCAACCGCATCGGCGACTTCGGGTTCATCCTCGGGATCTTCGGCGTCTTCGCGCTCTTCGGCACGCTCGACTTCGCGAAGGTGTTCGGCATGGCGGCGGCGAACCCGCTGCCGTACACGCCGTACCTGACGCTGATCTGCCTTCTGCTCTTCGTCGGGGCCTGCGGGAAGTCCGCGCAGTTCCCGCTCTACGTCTGGCTGCCCGACGCCATGGCGGGACCGACGCCGGTGTCCGCCCTGATCCACGCGGCCACGATGGTGACGGCCGGCGTGTACATGGTGGCGCGCTGCAACGTGTTCTTCCGTCTCGCTCCTCAGGCCATGATCGTCGTCGCCTGCGTCGGCGCCTTCACGGCGCTCTTCGCGGCCACGATCGGTCTCGTGCAGAACGACATCAAGAAGGTCCTGGCGTACTCGACCGTGTCGCAGCTCGGCTACATGTTCCTGGCGTGCGGCGTGGGCGCCTTCTCCGAGGGAATGTTCCACGTCACGACCCACGCGTTCTTCAAGGCGTGCCTCTTCCTCGGCGCCGGCTCGGTCATCCACGCGCTCAACGGCGAGCAGGACATCCGCAAGATGGGCGGCCTCGCCGCGAAGATCCCCAAGACGTACTGGACGTTTCTCATCGCGAGCCTGACGATCGCCGGCGTGCCGTTCCTCGCGGCGTTCTTCTCGAAGGACGCGATCAAGGCGGCCGTCTTCCACGCCGAGTTCGCGGGGTATCCCTGGCTGCCCAAGCTGCTCTACGCCGTCGCGCTCTTCACGGCCGGGCTGACGGCGTTCTACATGTTCCGTCTGGTCTCCCTGACCTTCTGGGGGACCTTCCGGGGGACCTCCGATCAGGAGAGGCACATCCACGAGTCGCCGTCCTCGATGACCGTGCCGCTCATGGTCCTGGCGTTTCTCTCGATCGTGAGCGGGTACGTCGGCGTCCCGATCATCGAGCACGGAGACAAGATCGGGGAGTTCCTGGCGCCGATCCGCCTGCCGATCCAGGGCCTGGCCGAGCAGGTCCACCACGCGTCGCGCGTGGCCGAGCTCTCTCTCATGGCCGCGGCCTCGACGGTGGCGCTTCTCGGGATCTTCCTCGCCTGGAACTGGTACGCGAAGGGGAAGGGGAGCACGCCGCACCACCTCGCGGAGCGGTTCCCGGGCGTCTACAAGACGCTCCTCGACAAGTACTACGTGGACGAGGCCTACGAGAAGGTGTTCGTCCAGGGCGTCGCGCTGGGCGGCGGCCGCGCGCTCTGGGACGTGGACGCGAACCTCGTGGACCTCATCCCCAACGGTGCGGCCGCGGTCACCAAGGGCGCGTCCTGGGTCGCCGCGCTCTTCGACCAGTACGTCGTGGACGGCCTCGTGAACGGCTTCGCGAACACGATGGCCGCGCTCTTCCGGCTCTTCCGCAGGGCGCAGACCGGGCGGGTCCAGAATTACGCGCTGGTGATGGGTGGAGGGTTGTTCTGTCTGGTGGCGGTGTACCTGTTGTTTCGCTGACGAGAGGACGTTATGAGTTGTGAGTCGAGAGTTGTGAGTCGTCGAAGAAGCCGCGGAGAGCCTCGATGAGCCGGCTCACGACTCATTACTCTCGACTCGAAACCCTTTCCCGGGGGTGCGCATGCAACTAGCCGGCATTCCGATCCTCTCCATCGTCACCTACGTCCCGCTCCTCGGGGCGCTGGCGGTGATCTTCCTGATCCCGAAGGAGAAGACCACGACGATCAAGGCGTTCGCGACGTTCGTGGTCGCGCTCGACTTCCTGATCTCGGTGCCGCTCTGGTGGGCCTTCGAGCGAGGGAAAGACGGATACCAGTTCGTCGAGCAGGCCTCGTGGATCCCGAGCCTCGGAGTCCACTACCACTTCGGCATCGACGGCATCTCGCTGATCCTCATCCTGCTGACGACGCTCATGGGAGTGATCGCGGTCGTCTGCTCCTACTCCGCGATCACGGATCGGCAGAAGGAGTACTACGTCCTGCTGCTGCTCCTCCAGACGTTCATGATCGGCACCTTCTGCTGCCTCGATCTCTTCCTCTTCTACGTGTTCTGGGAAGTGATGCTCGTGCCGATGTACTTCCTGATCGGCGTCTGGGGAGGGGAACGGCGCCTCTACGCGGCGATCAAGTTCTTCCTGTACACGCTGGCCGGTTCGGTGCTGATGCTCCTCGGCATCATCGCGCTCTACTTCTACAACACGACCGGCTTCCTCGGGTACAAGGGCCTCGGCAACGCGGCGACCTTCTCGATCGAGAAGCTGACCGCGGTCGCCGCGGGGATGCCGGCGGAGCTGCAGGTCTGGATGTTCTTCGCGTTCTTCCTGGGCTTCGCGATCAAGGTGCCGATGTTCCCGTTCCACACGTGGCTGCCCGACGCGCACACGGAGGCGCCGACGGCGGGATCCGTCATCCTGGCGGCGATCCTCCTGAAGATGGGGACGTACGGCTTCGTGCGCTTCTCGCTGCCGATGTTCCCGAAGGCGGTCCAGAATCCCCGCGTCATCGGCGTGATGGTCTTCCTGGCGATCGTCGGCATCGTGTACGGCGCGATGGTCACCCTCGTCCAGAAGGACATGAAGCGGCTGATCGCGTACTCCTCGGTGTCGCACCTCGGGTTCGTCATGCTGGGCATCTTCGCGCTCAACATGGCGGGCATCCAGGGCGGCGTCCTCCAGATGGTCAACCACGGCATCTCGACGGGCGGACTCTTCCTTCTGGTGGGCGTCGTCTACGAGCGCCGCCACACGCGCCAGATCTCGGAGTACGGAGGGCTCGCCAAGCCGATGCCGCTCTACGCGACCTACTTCCTGATCCTGTCGCTCTCCTCGATGGGCCTGCCGCTGCTGAACGGGTTCATCGGAGAGTTCACGATCCTCCAGGGCGCCTTCGCGAAGAGCTTCTGGTGGGCCTTCTTCGCGGCGACGGGGATCGTCCTGGGCGCCGCCTACCTGCTGTGGCTGTACCAGCGGATCTTCTTCGGCGAAGTCACGAATCCGAAGAACGCGAACCTGCCCGACCTGACGCTGCGCGAGCAGCTCGTGCTGGCGCCGCTCGTCATCCTCGCGCTCTGGATCGGGCTCTACCCGCGGCCGATCTTCGAGGTCATCCGCCGGCCCTCCGAGAAGATCGTGGAGGCCGTCGGCGGCGTCACGGCCGAGGCGCCCGCGATGGCGGGACGAACGGAAACCGAGGCGCCGCCGCGGCCGGCGGCGGTTCCGCTTCAGGGTGCCACCGGAGCCCCATGACGTTCGCCGTGAAGCCCTCGGACTGGATCCTCCTGTCGCCGGAGATCTTCCTGACGGCGGCCGGGCTCCTGATCCTCTCGCTCGCCGTCTCCTTCGGGAAGGCGAAGGAGGAGTTCCTGAGCTTCCTCGCGATCCTCTCGGTCGCGATCACGGGCGCGCTCGTGGTCTTCGTCTCGGTGCAGCCGAACCGCGAGGCGCCGATTCTGGGCGGCGCGTTCGTCGTGGACAACTTCGCGCTGTTCTTCAAGGGGCTGATCCTCCTCTCGCTGCTCCTCGCGATCCTGGCCTCCGTGCGCTTCGTCGGCGCGGCTCCCTATCCGGGCGGCGAGTACTACGCGCTCCTGCTCTTCGCGGGCGTCGGGATGCTCTTCATGGTCTCGGGGAACAACCTCATCTCGATCTACGTGGCGCTCGAGCTCATGGCGCTCGCGTCCTACATCCTCGCCGGCTACTTCAAGGCCGAGGTCAAGTCGACCGAGGCCGCGCTCAAGTACTTCGTGCTCGGGGCGTTCTCCTCCGGCGTCCTGCTGTACGGGCTGTCGCTCGTCTACGGGCTCGCGCGCGTGATGGGTCTTCCCGAGCTCGCGAAGATCCTGGCGTCGACGGATCGGTCGAACCTCCTGATGCTGGGAATCCTGCTGATCCTGGCTGGCCTCCTCTTCAAGATCGCGGCGGTCCCGTTCCACGTGTGGACCCCCGACGTGTACGAGGGCTCGCCGACGCCCGTGACGGCGTTCTTCTCGGTGGGGCCCAAGGTCGCGGCCTACGGGATCCTCGCGCGCATCTTCTACGTCGCCTTCCCGAAGTTCCACGCGGACTGGGGGCTGATCGTCGCGCTCGTCTCGGCGGCGACCATGGTCTTCGGCAACGTGGCCGCGCTCCTCCAGACCAACGTGAAGCGGATGCTCGCGTACTCGTCGATCGCCAACGCGGGCTACGCGCTGCTCGGGGTCCTCGGCTTCCGGACCGAGTGGGGACTCTGGGGGATCCTGATCTATCTGCTCGCGTACACGTTCATGAACTTCGGCGCCTTCACCCTGGTGATCTTCCTCGAGAGCACCGGCTACGCGGGCGAGTCCGTCTCCGACTTTTCGGGCCTCGCGAAGCGGCACATGCCCGCGGCGATCGCGATGCTGCTCTTCCTGCTCTCGCTCGCCGGGATCCCGCCGACCGCCGGCTTCATCGGCAAGTACTACCTGTTCGCGGCGGCGATGAAGGCCGGATACGCGTGGCTCGCCGTTCTGGCCGTGGCGATGTCGGCGGTCTCGCTCTTCTACTACTTCCGCATCGCGGCGGCCATGTTCTTCTCGGAGGCGGCGGGCGCGAAGATGCAGAGCTCGTACGCCCTGACCGCGGTCGTCCTGATCTGCGCCGCCGGCACGCTCCTGATCGGAGTGATGCCGCAGCCGGTGATCGCGCTGCTGCGCGCCTGCGTCCTTCCGCGCTAGCGCCGGTTCCGCTTCGCCGCTCGCCTCTCGCCGCTCCCGGTAGACTTGACGGATGGAACGCCCGGGATCGAATTCCCGCTACGCCCTGGTCGCCGAGGCGACGACCGCCGGCCTGATGTTCCTGCTGGCGCCGGCCGCGGGCTACTTCCTCGGCAGGTGGATCGGCCGGGGGCTTCATCTGGGCCTCGTCCCGGCGTGGATCGGCGCGGCGCTCGGCCTCGTCTCCGCGTTCGTCCACCTCATTCGGCTGACGTCGCGGACGAGCCGGACTCCGTGAGCCGGACCGCGGGATGAGCCAGACCGCGAGCGAAACGGCGGCCGTGATCCCGCGCGTCAAGCGGCGCGCGTTCGCGCTCGGAGCGCTCGCCGTGCTGGCGGCGTTTCTCGTCTCGCCGCGCGCCGGGGCTTCCTTGACAATCTGTGCGGCCGTGGTAATTTCCAGCTTCCTGGTTCTCGAGAAAACGATCAATCGGATCGGGTCGACGGTGGAAAAGTCGAGGACGCGAACCCTCGTTCCACTGCTTTGCGTCATGGCCGGGAGCTTCGTCCTCCTGGGCCTGGTTCTTTGGCGGTGGGCGGGTTTCGACCCGATCGCGGGCGCGATCGGGCTCTCGGTGGTCGTGATCGCAATCATCCCGGAGCTCTGGGCAGGAAGGTAGAACCGCGTGCAGGAACACCACTCCATCCTCTACGGCCCGATCAACGCGCTGTTGATCCGGCTCTTCGGCGAGCCGCCGGTCGAGAAGCTCTCGCCGGGCTGGGGGAGCTTCCTCTTCCCGGACGGGAAGGAGGCCTGGATCCCGGACGCCGCCATCATGGCCATCCTGCTGACGCTCCTGATCGCGATCCTGTTCCCCCTGGCCGCCAAGCGGTTCGTCCGCAGGTCTCCCGGCGGGACCCAGAACTTCCTCGAGATGCTGGTGTCGTTCCTTCGCGGCCTCGTCGGCGAGACCGTGGGGGAGAGCGCGATCCCGGCCTACCTGCCGATGATCGGGGCGCTGTTCGTGTTCATCGCG
>Ga0157375_10000371_pt1 | contig 40754 bp, 30 predicted proteins | sample M35metaG_FD_115311 | JGI IMG/M metagenome (GOLD analysis project Ga0157375, IMG submission 115311) | Miscanthus rhizosphere microbial communities from Kellogg Biological Station, Michigan, USA - M3-5 metaG | ecosystem: Host-associated > Plants > Roots > Rhizosphere > Soil | place: USA: Michigan...
GCAGGGATGCCGGTTTAGCCGCCCCGCGCCATGGAGGGCGCGTGGCGGCGGCCCCCCAAATCACTGTCGGATTACGGGCACACCGAGCCTGGGCGAGGTGCCGAGTGTTGGGGCAAGAGCCCTTTTGGTTACTTTTGGGGCTCTTTTCCAAAAGTGACCCGCTGTAAGAGCGGAACCATAATCAGCCGTTACCGAAGAAATGGATATGTACACCGTGAGGCCGCCATCGCAGGCAAGCCAGCTCCCACAGGTGGACTGATGCACAACCAGAAAATACCGGTGGCCGTTACCCCACGCTCGACAAGCACTGCATCTATACCCGATTATTCGAGTCCGCCCGTCGGCCACTCCGTGCCACCTTGCCTTGATCAGGAGCCCTGTACCTTGAGTTCGCAAAAAACCGTGACCGTTACACCGCCCAACTTCCCCCTCAATGGCAAGGTCGCGCCCCCCGGCTCCAAATCCATCACCAACCGCGCCCTGCTGCTGGCCGCCCTCGCCAAGGGCACCAGCCGCCTGAGCGGCGCCCTCAAAAGCGACGACACCCGCCACATGTCCGTGGCCCTGCGCCAAATGGGCGTGACCATCGACGAACCCGACGACACCACCTTCGTGGTCACCGGCTCCGGCAAACTGCAACTGCCCACCCAGCCCCTGTTCCTCGGCAACGCCGGCACCGCCATGCGCTTTCTGACCGCCGCCGTGGCTACCGTCGAAGGCACCGTGGTACTGGACGGCGACGACTACATGCAGAAACGTCCGATCGGCCCGCTGCTGGCCACCCTCGGCCAGAATGGCATCAAGGTCGACAGCCCCACCGGCTGCCCACCGGTCACCGTGCACGGCGTGGGCAAGGTGCAAGCCAAGCGTTTTGAAATCGACGGCGGCCTGTCCAGCCAATACGTGTCGGCCCTGCTGATGCTCGCGGCATGCGGCGAAGCCCCGATTGAAGTGGCATTGACCGGCAAGGACATCGGCGCCCGTGGCTACGTGGACCTCACCCTGGACTGCATGCGCGCCTTCGGTGCCCAGGTGGAAGCCGTCAACGACACCACCTGGCGCGTGGCCCCCACCGGCTACACCGCCCATGACTACCTGATCGAACCAGACGCCTCCGCCGCCACCTACCTGTGGGCCGCCGAAGTGCTGACCGCTGGCCGCATCGACATCGGCGTGGCCGCCCAGGACTTCACCCAGCCGGACGCCAAGGCCCAGGCCGTGATCGCCCAGTTCCCGAACATGCAGGCCACGGTGGTCGGTTCGCAAATGCAGGACGCCATCCCGACCCTCGCGGTGCTGGCGGCGTTCAACAACACCCCGGTGCGCTTCACCGAACTGGCCAACCTGCGCGTCAAGGAATGCGACCGCGTGCAAGCGCTGCATGACGGCCTCAACGAAATCCGCCCGGGCCTGGCTACCATCGAAGGCGACGACTTGCTGGTGGCCAGCGACCCGGCACTGGCTGGTACCGCTTGCAACGCACTGATCGACACCCACGCCGACCACCGCATCGCGATGTGCTTTGCGCTGGCCGGCCTGAAGGTGGCGGGCATCCGCATCCAGGACCCGGATTGCGTGGCCAAGACCTATCCTGAGTACTGGAAAGCCCTGGGCAGTCTTGGGGTTCAACTGAGCTACTGAGCACTAGGCGCTGGAAGGGGGAGGCCTTGCACATGAACATTCGCCAGCCCTGCCCACCCGGCGCCTGTGACTGCCAGCGCGAACAGCTGTTGGAGGCGCCGGGCACCGACCAGCGCATCCTGCAGCTCACGCGCCAGGAAGAGAAAAAACTGCTCGACCGCCTCGAAGACCTCAAGAGCCTGCAAGACCTCGAACGCATGCAACAGCTGATGTACCAGCAATTGGGCATCCGCGTGCATGTCGCACCGGGGCACACCGAGGTCAAGAGCATGCGCGGGATCCAGATCATCATCGACGACCTGCCCGGCCTGTGCCGCAAGACCCGGCAATCGATCCCGGCCGCGATTCGCCGTGGCATGGAGAAGCGCCCGGAAATCGCCTACCGCCTGCTCGACGCCCACGACCTGTTTCGCGAAGGCTAATGCCCGCTACTCATTGCCCCGCCCGCCGCCAAACGACCAGTCCTCTGGCGCCGTGGTGCTGATCACGATCATTACATCCTCAGGGTCGAGACCGATGCTTGCACTCAAACGCTGGGTCAGCACGTGGTAGAAACGGCGTTTGGTCACCGTGTCACGCGGCTTGCCACCAGTGATTGCAATCAGCACGTAGTCGGCACTGCGCGGGCCGCCCAGGTAATCAGCATCGACGAACAACTCCCCCGGCTCATGCTGGTGAATGACATGGAAACGATCACCCACAGGGATCCCGAAGGTTTCCACCAGTGCGTCATGCAGGCCTTGGGAAAGGGCCCGTAGGTAATGGGCTGGCTTACCGCGTTGCAATGAGATGCGTGCGTAGGGCATGTGCAGCGCTCCGACAATTGAGTTGACGGGCAAAAATTAGCAAGCCAGGATCATTCCGAATATCAGATTAAACAGCAGCCACCATGCCGTTTTTATGGACGATTCGATGAACCTCCCCACCTTTGATCTGGATGTACTGCGCACCTTTGTCCTGGGCGTGGAGCTCAACAGCTTTGCCAAGGCCGCAGACCGCCTGGGGCGATCAACCTCGGCGGTCAGTGCGCAGTTAAAAAAACTTGAAGAGCGAGTCGGCACGCCGGTACTCAACAAGTCCGGCCGTGGCCTGGCGTTGACGCCGGTGGGCGAAGCCGTGCTGAGCCATGCCCGACGCCTGTTGGCACTCAACGACAGCATTTTTGATGCCCTCAACCAGACCCGTACCGAAGGCACACTGCGCCTTGGCGTACAGGAGGATTTCGGCGAGCGGGTACTCAGCGATGTGCTGCGCAGTTTCGCCCAGCTTTACCCAATGATCAGCCTGGAAGTGCGGATTGCGCGCAATGCCGAACTGTTAGCACTGGTGGACGGCGCCAAGCTCGACCTGGCGCTGACGTGGGCCACCACGCACGTCTCGCCCTACGTCACGCACCTGGGGCAAACCGCCATGCACTGGATCGGTCCCCGCGACAAACCGATGCTGCCACGTAGCTCCCTGGCACCGCTGCCGCTGGTGATGTTCGACGCACCTTGCGTGTTGCGCAGCGCCGCCACCGATGCGCTGGACCGTGCAGGCATTTGCTGGCGAATCGCACTCACCAGCCCGAGTGTCGCGGGCATCTGGGCCGCCGTGGAGGCCGGATTAGGCGTGACATTACGCACGTCAATGGGTTTGCCGCCCGCGCTCTGCAAGCTGGACGACCTGCCACCCGTGCCATCGTTGGGGTACGAATTGCACCGCAACCGCCAACAGCCCAGCGAGCCGGTGACGCAGTTGGCGAGGTTGATCCAGCGCAGCCTGGAGAAGCATCTGCTTTAGGCTTTTTCCAGCACTTCAGACTGCGCAAAAAGCCGTCGCCCCAGGTTTTCTGCTGTGTTCAGGTGCGCAAGGGCCGTTCCCGACTCCGATCCCAGCAGCAACTCGGACGTCACTACGTGCGCCCCGCAGTAATCAAAAATCCCATAGTCGATCTGGGTGCCCATGGCCTTGGCATAACCGTGGCGTTCAAACGCGCTTTCATCAGCGGCGCCCAGCGCCAGCAGGTGCACCTGCAAGTGCCGCAGTTTTTTCACCACCGGGGTATCCGGGCCGTAATCGATGGCCCAGCCATTGACGAACACGCGGTCGACCCAGCCCTTGAGCAATGCCGGCATCGACCACCAATAGATCGGGAAGGCCAGCACCAGCGCGTCGGCGCGGTCGATACGCGCCTGTTCGGCGAGCACGTCGGCGGGAGCCGTGGCGCGGGTGCGGTGCACTAAATGGTCGGCGGCGCTGTAGCGCGGGTCGAAACCTTCGGCGGCGAGGTCGGCGATTTCGTAGGTGTGGCCTGCGGCGGCGAGCCCCGTGGCAACGTGTGCGGCCAGGCTGTGGGTGAGGGATTGCGGGTCGTGATGAGCGACAACGATGAGTGCATGCATGACAGTGACTCCCTTTCAGCTTAAGCTACGATTAGTAAGTTACACCGATTAAGTTACTTTTGGTATATAAGCATGTCAAGCAGTGAATCCCCTGCCCCACGCCGTCGCCTGACCCGCGAAGACCGCCTGCGCCAACTGTTGGATGTGGCCTGGCAACTGGTACGCGACGAAGGCACCGAAGCCCTGACCCTGGGCCGCCTGGCCGAACTGGCGGGTGTGACCAAGCCGGTGGTCTACGACCATTTCGTTACCCGTGCGGGCCTGCTGGCCGCCCTCTATGAAGATTTCGACGGGCGCCAGAACCAGGTCTTCAGCGATGCCATCGAAGCCAGCGCGGCCACCCTGGATGACCGCGCCTGGGTGATCGCCTCGTCCTATGTCGATTGCGTGTTGCTGCAAGGCCGGGAGATTCCCGGGGTGATCGCGGCACTGAGCAGTTCGCCGGAACTGGAAACCCTCAAGCGCGAGTACGAGGCGATCTTCTTGGCCAAATGCCGCGACGCGCTGTCGCCGTTCGCGGCGGCTGGCAGCGTGACACAGGCCGGCCTGCGCGCCATGCTCGGCGCGGCGGAAGCCTTGTCCCACGCGGCGGCCAGTGGCGAAATCAGCCGTGAAGAGGCGCAACAGGAGTTGCTGGCGACGATCCTGGCGATGGTCAATCGTGCGCGCGGTTAAATAATTATTCACGGGCGAGGAATAAAGCGGCGCGGCGGGTGTTTACCTGAGTACGGCGTGTGAATACAGCACATGGCCAGTACCCAAACCAGAAAAGACCCAGGAGTTTGACATGCTGAACAAACGCTCCCTTGCTGCTGCCATCCTGATTGCCTGTGCTTCGTCCATGGCCTTCGCCGCCCCTGCCAAAATCGCCGACAGCGCCAAAGGCAAAGTGCTGGTGGACAGCAAAGGCATGACCCTTTACACCTTCGCCAAAGACAGCGCCGGCAAGTCGGCCTGCAGCGGCCAATGCCTGGCCAACTGGCCGGCGTTCACCGCCTCGGCCGCCGCCAAGGATGCCGACGGCTACACCGTGATCACCCGTGACGATGGCAGCAAGCAATGGGCCTACAAGGGCCAGGCGCTGTACACCTGGGTCAAGGACAGCAAGCCGGGCGACATCACCGGTGACGGCGTTGGCGGCAACTGGAACCTGGCCAAGCCATAAGCAACCCCCGCCCCTGTAGGAGCCCGCATGCGGGCGATAGCGAATTTGAGGGCGCCATCGCCGGCAAGCCGGCTCCTACAGGTTTTGTATGAAGCGTTGGGCTTTGTGTGTGAGCTGGTCGAGGTGGCGATCACGCTGTTTCTCGGCGTCCACCATTGCGCGCTTGCCGTGCTTTTGCAGCAGGTAGGTGTGGATCTGCCGCACTTCCAATGAGCTGTAGATCGACGCCACATCCAGCACGCCCATCAGGCCATTCGTTGCGTAATCCCGTGTGTTCATCAGCACCTGGGTACCCCGCGCGCCGCGCACTTGAAAGCCCATGGCCTCGAACGCCGGCACCTTCTCCACCGCGCAGGCCAGTTCGGCGTGGGGGTAGCGCGCCAGCACGTCTTTCAGCATCGCCCGTGCCACACCCTGGCGCCGCTTGCCGGCCTGCACGGCCATGAATGCAATGCCGCACGCCTCGGGATCGTCCTTGACCGGCAGGTACAGCACAAAGCCGATGACCTGTTCCGGGTCCTGGGTGTCGGTGGCCACCACCAACTCGACCGCAATGCCCTTGGCACCGCCCAGCGCCTCCAGGTACAGGTGCACCTCAAAGCCGATCGCGTATTGGTAGATGTTGTACAGCAGGTTGCTCGGCGGCAGCGCCACGCTGCTGATGTCGGTGAGGTTGTCCACCACCATCTGCAGGATCTGGCCGTTGACAGGCTCGGGGCACGGGGTGGTGTAACGGGTAAGGCTGAACATGCAGATTCCTGGGAGTTTCACGTCAAGACAGCGGCGATTGTACCTGTTGCAGCCCGCACACCTCACGTAAACATCCGCGCAACCAGCGATGGGCCAGGTCGGCATCCAGGCGCGGGTGCCAGAGCATCGCCACGGTAAACGTGGGGAGCACCAGCGGCAGGGCGAAACTGTGCAGACCTTCGCGTTGGTGGACGGTGTAGCGCTCGGGCACGCTGGCGATCAGGTCGGTGTCCCGTGCCAGTGCGATGGCGGTGGAGAACCCGGCCACGATGGTACTGATCTGTCGCGGCATGCCTTGGGACTCAAGCACGTCATCGATCTGCCCTCGCGCCTGGCCACGGCGGGAGACGTACACGTGCTGCCCCTCGGCATAGCGCCGAATGCTGACAGTCCCCTGGCTCAGCGGATGCCCGCTGCGCACCACGCCGATCAAGCGGTCACGGAACAGCGCCTGGGTCAGCACCTCGGGGTTGGCACTGGCGTCCACCACACCGGTCTCCAGGTCGACGCTGCCGTCGCGCAGCAAGGCGGTGTCCTTGTCGGTTTTAGTGACGAAGCGCAGGCGCACCCCAGGGGCCTCCCGGGCGATGCGCGCGAGCAATGCCGGGCCGAAGTTTTCGACGAACTCTTCGCTGGTGCGCAGGGTGAACGTGCGCTCGACCCGGGCCATGTCCAAGGACTCTGCGGGCCGCAACACCGCCTGGGCCTCCTGCACCAGGCGGCCGACCTGCTCACGCAATGCCACCGCCCTGGGCGTCGGCACCAGGCCACGACCCGCGCGCACCAGCAACGGGTCGCCGGTGGTCTCACGCAGCCGCGCCAAGGCCCGGCTCATCGCCGACGGGCTCAGGCGCAGACGCTCTGCGGCGCGGGCGACGCTGCCTTCGGCGAGCAACACGTCCAGGGTGATCAGCAAATTCAGATCGGGCATCACGACTCCTCATCAGGCGTTTCATGCAGGTATTCACTGCATACCTGGCGTCTTCCGCCATGTTAGGCCACGCCGTAGAGTTGTGACAGTCGCGTTCACTCAAGGAATTTCCTATGCACACGGTTTCACGAGGCGCCCTTGTCAGCCTGTCCCTGTCCATGTTGCTGGCCGCTCTGGGCACCAGCATCGCCAACGTCGGGTTGCCAGCGCTGGCCCACGCGTTTGACGCCTCGTTTCACGCCGTGCAGTGGGTGGTGCTGGCCTACCTGCTGGCGATCACGGCGGTGATTGTCAGCGCCGGCAGCCTGGGCGATCGACTGGGCCGTCGGCGTGTATTGCTCGCCGGTTTGTTGTTGTTCGCCGTAGCGTGCGGGCTGTGCGGGCTGGCGCCGTCCCTGCCATGGCTGGTGGTGGCGCGTGTCCTGCAGGGCCTGGGCGCGGCGGTGATGATGGCGATGACCCTGGCCATGGTCGGCGACACCGTGACCAAGGAACGCATCGGCCGGGTGATGGGTTTGCTCGGCACGATGTCGGCCGTGGGGACTGCGATGGGGCCAAGCGTGGGCGGGATGCTGCTCAGTTTTTGGGGTTGGCAAGCGTTGTTCCTCGTGGGCGTACCCTTGGGCCTGCTGGCCGCTGCCCTCGCCTATTGCTACCTGCCGGTTGATCGCCAGCCGGGGCATCGGCCCTCGGACAAACGCTTCTGGTCCCCGCTGAAAAACCCTTCCTTGCGCGTCGGCCTGGTCATCAGTGCGCTGGTGGCCGCGGTGATCATGACCACGTTTGTGGTGGGGCCGTTTTATCTGTCTCGGGGGCTGGGGTTCGATCCAGCCTGGATGGGCCTGGCCATGGCCGTCGGGCCTTGTGTGGCCGCACTGACCGGTGTGCCCGCCGGCCGTTGGGTGGACCGGCTGGGCAGCCAACGTATGACCCTCGCGGGGCTCGGCGTCATGGCCCTCGGCGCCCTGCTGCTGTCCCTGGTCAGCGGGCTGCCGGCCTACCTGGGCTCGCTGGTGTTGCTGACCACCGGCTACAGCCTGTTCCAGGCCGCCAACAACACTGCCGTGATGAGCGATGTAGAGGCCTCACGTCGTGGCAAGGTCTCCGGCCTGTTGAACCTGTCTCGCAACCTCGGCCTGATTTTCGGTGCATCGGCCCTGGGTGCGGTGTTCGCCTGGGCCACTCCAGATGTCACCCATGCCCTGCCACAATCAGTGGCCTACGGCCTGCACACCACCTTCGCCGTGGCGCTGGGCATGATCCTGCTGGCGGCGGGGATACGACACAAATATTGACAAGTTAAAATCGTAGCGACTATTGTCTGACAACCTGATCACCAAGGCAGCCCCATGCTTGAGCTCCAACGCCCCGATTCGCTCGTCGTCCGGGTTGTCAGTGCCATCCGCGCAGAAATCGACTCCGGCCAACTGCCGCCCGAGTCGCGCATGCCCACCGAACAGCAACTGGCTGAACAACTCAACGTCAGCCGGTCCGTGGTACGCGAAGCGATTGCCCAGCTCAAGGCCGATGGCGTGATCACCGCGCGCCGGGGCCTGGGCTCGTTCATTTCGCAGACACCGGCCGGTACGGTGTTCCGCTTCCCCCAGGCCGACGGCCGCCGCCCCGACCTGGCGCAGATGTTCGAAGTGCGCCTGTGGATCGAAACCCAAGCCGCCTCGATTGCCGCCCAGCGCCGCGATGATGCCGACCTGCAGCGCATGAAAAGCGCCCTGCAGGCCATGCAGGACAACCGCGACAACTTCGAAGCCGCCGCCATCGCCGACGTGGAGTTCCACCGCGCCATCGCCGACGCCAGCAAGAATGATTACTTCGTGGCCTTCCACGACTTCCTGCGCAGCCAATTGGCCAGTGCGCGCAAGACCGCCTGGGAAAACTCGGCGTCACGCTTTGTCACAGGCTCCGCCGACGCCACCCAAGAACACCAGGCGCTCTACCAGGCCATCGCCGACGGTGACGCTCAGCGTGCCGCCGCCAGCGCCGAAGCACACCTGCGGGCTGCCGCGCGCCGCCTGAGCCTGGAGCTGCCAGCCACCCATTGATCCTTTAAGTAGCGTGTCCATGGACACGCCATTTTTTTAACAAAAACATTAGTCTGACAACCTGATAAGCAGACCAAAATGTGCAACCTTAGAGACTCCGCATCATGATTCACGACTATTGCATCATCGGCGGCGGCATCGTCGGCCTGGCCACCGCCATGGAACTGCTCAAGCGCAAACCCGGCGCGTCCCTGGTGATCCTGGAAAAAGAGCCGGTGCTGGCCAAGCACCAGACCGGCCACAACAGCGGCGTGATCCATGCTGGCATCTACTACGCACCCGGCAGCCTGAAGGCCGACCTGTGCAAGCGCGGCGCCGAACAGACCAAGCAGTTCTGCACCGAGCACGGCATCAAGTTCGAGGTGTGCGGCAAGCTGCTGGTGGCGTCCAATCCGCTGGAAATGCAACGCATGGAAGCGCTGTATGCGCGCGCTCAGCTCAACGGCATGAAGGTTGAGCGGCTGGATGCCGACCAGTTGCGCCAGCGTGAACCGAACATCGTTGGCCTGGGCGGGCTGTTTCTCGACGCCACCGGCATCGTCGACTACCGCCAGGTGTGCGAGACCATGGCTGAGGTGATCCGCCGTCGCTGTGGCCAGATCTGCCTGGACCGCACCGTGACCGCGATCCGCGAAGACACCGACAAGGTCACCATCAGCACCCGCAGCGAAACCTGGCAGGCGCGCCACCTGGTGGTGTGTGCAGGCTTGCAGTCGGACCGCCTGGCGACTCTGGCCGGGATCAAGATCGACCATCAGATCATCCCGTTCCGGGGCGAATACTTCCGCCTGCCGCCGGAAAAAAACAACATCGTCAACCACCTGATCTACCCGATTCCCGACCCGGAGCTACCGTTCCTCGGCGTTCACCTCACGCGCATGATCGACGGCAGCGTTACCGTCGGCCCGAATGCCGTGTTGGGCCTGGGCCGTGAGAATTACCGCAAGTTTTCGGTGAACTGGCGCGATGTGGCGCAGTACGCCAGCTTCCCGGGGTTCTGGAAAACCATTTGGCAGAACCTCGGCTCGGGCACCACCGAAATGAAGAATTCGCTGTTCAAGTCCGGTTACCTGGAGCAGTGCCGCAAGTACTGCCCATCGCTGACCCTCGACGACTTGCTGCCCTATGAAGCGGGCATTCGCGCCCAGGCGGTGATGCGCGACGGCAGCCTGGTACACGACTTTTTGTTCGCCCAGACCGCGCGAATGCTGCACGTGTGCAACGCGCCCTCGCCGGCCGCCACGTCAGCCATGCCCATCGGCGCGATGATCGCCGACCGCCTGTTCACCCCCGCGTAACACCCGGCACCAAACGTCCATTTGACAATAACTATAAAGACCCAGAAGGAAGTAACGCATGACGGCCCCCGCCTCCATCCCCAGCACCGAAACGCCCGAGCAAACCCGCAAGCGCCTGCACAAAGTCGCGGCCGCCACCATCTTTGGCTCAATGCTGGAGTGGTACGATTTTTACCTCTACGCCACCATGGCCGCGATTGTGTTCTCGAAGATCTTCTTCGATAACAGTGATCCGAAGACCGCCACGCTGATGGCCTTTTCCACCTTCGCCATCGGCTTTATCGCACGCCCGTTCGGCGGCATTCTGTTTGGCTACCTGGGCGACAAGTTCGGTCGCAAGCAAGTGCTGGTGCTGACCTTCTGCCTGATGGGCGTGTGCACCACGCTGATCGGCCTGATCCCCAGCTACGCCTCCATCGGCATCTGGGCGCCGATCGTGCTGGTGTTTATCCGCATCATCCAGGGCCTGGGCGCCGGTGCCGAGTTGTCGGGAGCGGCGGTGACGTCCTACGAGCACGCCTCCCAAAACAAACGCGGCAGCCAGGGTGCCTGGCCGGCACTGGGCCTGAACCTGGGCTTGCTGCTGTCCTCGCTCACGGTTTACCTGCTGACCATCAACGGCAACGAGTTCCTGCTGGCCGGCGGCTGGCGCATCCCGTTTGTGTGCAGCATCGTGCTGGTGGGCGTGGGCCTGTGGGTGCGCCGCAGCATCCCGGAAACCCCGCAATTCAACGAGCTGAGCAAGGCCGAAAGCAAAGCCAAGGCATCACCGCTCAAGGCCTTGTTCAAGAACGACCTGAAGGGCCTGGCGGTGGTGTTCTTCGTGGCGATTGGCTACAACGCCCTGAGCTACATCTTCAAGACCTTTTCCCTGGCCTACCTCACCCAGTTCAAAGGCGTGGACGTGCACGTCACCTCGCTGTCAGTGACCATCGCCAGCCTGATCGCCATCGTCGCCGTGCCCTGCTTCGGCTGGCTGTGCGACAAATGGAGCAGCAAGACCGTGTTGATGCTCGGCGGGGTGTGCTCGCTGCTGTTCGCCTACCCGTTCCTGGCGCTGCTCAACAGTGGCGAAAGCTTGATGATCTACCTGGCCATTGGCGTGGGCACCGGCATCCTGGCGCCGATGATGTTTGCGCCACAGGGCTCGTTCCTGAGCCGTCAGTTCCCGACCCAGACCCGCTCTTCGGGCTTTGGCACCGGGCGTGAAATCGGCACCGCCATCGCCGGTGGCCTCGCGCCATTAGGGGCACTGTCGATGGTGGCGGCCTCAGCCACTCACTCCACTGATGGCGTTGTGATAATCCTCGCGGTTTCGGCCCTGCTGGTGGTGGTGTTTGCCTTGTGCGATCAGGGCCGCAAACACTCGGCATTCAAGAACTGAGGAAAAAAGTTCGGACCAACGGGTGCATGGACGCACCTACATCGCGCATCATGGGCACTTTCAAGCTCAAGGGTAACGTCCATGCGCGTTCTGTCATTGATGATGGGTCTTACGACGCTGGCCGCCAGTTTGGTGTTCTGCGCCAGCGCGATGGCGAATGAAGAAAGTCAGTTGGTACAACAGATCAACGATTACCGCAGCCAGGTACAGCGCTGCGGCAACCAGGGTTCCCAGGAACTGCCGCCGCTGGCCAGCGACACCCGGCTCGTGCTGCCCGCCACCAACGTTGGCGACCTGCAGCAGGCCCTGGCCCGTGCGGCCTACCCGATGGTCAATGTGCAGGCCATCAGCCTGTCGGGCCCCAAGGACGCGCAAGCGGCGATGAAGGCCGTGCGCGAAAGTTTCTGCCGCGTAGTGCTGGACCCGCAGTTTGTCGACATCGGCGTGAGCAACAGCGGCCAGGACTGGCGCATCGTGCTCGCCCGCCCGCTGCTGTCCAGTGGCCTGGGCGATTGGCAGACCGAAGGCAAGCAACTGCTCGGCCTGATCAACGCCGCCCGTGAACAGCCGCGCCAATGCGGCACCCAAGCCTTTCCCGCAACCACCCCGCTGTCGTGGAACGACGACCTGGCCAATGCCGCTAACAGTCACACACGCAACATGGCCAACGGCAACTTCTTCGACCACCTCGACCACGACGGCCGCACCCCGGGTGACCGCGCCGAACTGGCCGGATATATCGCGAAGAACATCGGCGAAAACATCGGCTGGCCTGGACACCCCGCGCAAAGTGGTGGACGGCTGGCTGGCCAGCCCGGGCCATTGCGCCAACCTGATGAACCCGCAATTCCGTGAGCTGGGTGCCGCCTATGCGATGGACCCCAAGAGCGATGCAGGGATTTACTGGACGGGGGTTTTTGGCGCGCAATAATGGATTTGCAGAAGCCCCACGCCACCGAAGCATCAAATTGATATCATTCGGAAAATCCCGCTGAACTGCCAGCGGGCATTCCGGTCTGTTGCTTGTCAGGCCGCCCCTTCCAGGCGTTGAACCGACCGAGGCAAACAAGGTGTTTTCCCAATGATGAACTGGCTGCAAAGCAGCAGCGACATGGCTGAGCGCGTTCGCCAGCATGATTGGGCCGCGACGCCCCTGGGCCCGCTGGAACACTGGCCCGATGTCCTCAAGACCACCGTGGCCTTGTGCTTTGCCTCCAGCTTCCCGCAGTCCATCGCGTGGGGCCCTCACCTGACCATGCTCTACAACGACGCCATGACCCCGATCCTGGGCGACAAGCCCTATGCGCTGGGGCGTCCGTTCAACGAGGTCTGGCGTGAAGCCTGGGAAGAGGTCAGCCCCATCGCCCAGGCGGTCTTCGAAGGGCACGCCACCTATGTCGAAAATTTCCCGCTGGTGATCGAGCGCGGCGCCGGGGCCGAACAGGCCTATTTCACCTTTTGCTACAGCCCGATCCGCGACTCCCAGGGCAAGGTCGTGGGCCTGCTCAATACCGTCACTGAGACCACCGCCACCGTGTTTCTCACACGCCGTCTGGCGGTGCTGGACGCCATCGGCAGTGCGGTAGCCAATGCCATCGATGCCGAAGCCATCATGACCAGCACCACTCGGTTGCTGGCCGAGCACCTGCACGTGTCGAACTGCGCGTATGCCGACATGGACGACGACCAGGACGGCTTCACCATTCGCGGCAACTGGGCCGCGCCCGGGTCACCCAGTATCGTCGGGCGCTACAGCCTGGCGTCGTTCGGCGAGTTGGCCGTGCGCCGTTTGCGCGCAGGCGAGCCCCTGGTGATCCATGACAACCGCGTGGAATTCGCCCCCAGCGAAGCTGCCAGTTATCAGGCCCTGGGCGCCTTGGCGACGGTGTGCTTCCCGCTGATCAAGGACGGGCACCTGACGGCGCTGATGGCGGTGCATCACAAGAACGCCCGCGTCTGGTCACCCTACGACCTGGCCTTGGTGGGCGAAGTCACCGAACGCTCCTGGGCGCATATCGAGCGCGTGCGCGCCGACGCGGCAGTGCGCGACGGGCTGACGGCCATCACCGAATTGAACGCCACCCTGGAGCAACGGGTAGAAGAGCGCACCACCGCGCTGACCCAGGCCGAAGCCGCCCTGCACCAATCACAGAAACTCGAAGCCATCGGCCAATTGACCGGTGGCGTGGCCCATGACTTCAACAACCTGCTGACCATCATTCGCTCGTCCATGGACTTCCTGCGCCAGCCCGGGCTGTCTGAAGAACGCCGCCAACGCTACATGGGCGCCGTCTCCGACACCGTCGAGCGGGCCAGCAAGCTCACCAGCCAACTGCTCGCCTTCGCCCGTCGCCAACCGCTGAACCCGGAAGTCTTCGACGTGAGCCTGCGGGTCAAGAACATCGGCGAAATGCTCGAAAGCGTGACCGGTGCGCGCATCCACGTGCAAATCGAACTGCCTGCCACGCCGTGCCATGTGCGCGTCGATTCCAGCCAGTTCGAAACCGCCTTGATCAACATGGCCCTCAACGCCCGTGACGCCATGGACGGCCAGGGCCAACTGACCCTGCGTGTGGCCAGCGTGCCGGCCTTGCCGCGTATACGCGGGGAGGCCGAAGTGCGCCAGCCGTGTGTGGCCGTATCCCTGGCCGACACCGGCAGCGGCATTCCCGGCGACAACGTGGAGCGCATTTTCGAGCCTTTCTTTACCACCAAGGCCGTGGGCAAAGGCACCGGCCTGGGCTTGTCGCAGGTGTTCGGGTTTGCCAAGCAATCGGGCGGCAACGTCGACGTGGCCAGCACCCTCGGGCGCGGCACGGTGTTTACCCTGTACCTGCCCGAAGTGACGCCTCCCACTGTGCAACCGCCTGCGCAACCCGAGGAACACGCCCCGCTGCCCGACACCACCCTGCGGCATATCCTGATCGTCGAAGACAACCTGGAAGTGGGCCGCTTCGCCAACCAGATCCTGCAGGACCTGGGCTACCAGACCACCTGGGCCACCGATGCCGAACAGGCGCTGGCGCTGGCCGGGGCGGATGCCATGGCCTTCGACGGGATTTTCTCGGACGTGGTGATGCCAGGCATGACCGGCGTGGCGATGGCCAGGCTGCTGCGCCAACGCCGCCCGGACCTGCCGGTGGTGCTCACCTCGGGCTACAGCGAAGAATTGGCCGACAGCGGCTATGAAGGCTTCGAGTTCCTGGCCAAGCCCTACTCGGCCGAGCAGGTGGCACGGGCACTGGCCAAGTCAATGGCCCGGGACTGAGCCCTACTCCGCCACCGCCACCTGATTGCGCCCCAGGGCCTTGGCCCGGTACAGCGCCTTGTCGGCGGTGTTCATCAAGCTGTGCAGGTCCTGGTCGAGGCTGCGGGTGGTGGCCACGCCCAGGCTGGCGGTCAGGCCGTGCACGGGTTCGGCGGCCAGACCGGAAATCGCCTTGATCAGTTGCTCGGCGATGTCGCGGGCGGTTTCCAATGAGGTGTTGGGCAACAGCACGGCAAACTCTTCGCCACCCAGGCGGCCATACACGTCGGCCTGGCGAAACGACGCACTGATCACCCCGCCAATCTGGCGCAGTACCTGGTCACCCGCCTGGTGGCCGTAGGTGTCGTTGATGTCTTTGAAGTGGTCCATGTCCATCATCAGCGCGCTCAACGGCTGTTGGTTGTGCCGGCATTGGGCGTACAACAACTGGGCATGTTCGAAGAAGGCGCGACGGTTCATCAGCCCGGTAAGCTCGTCGGTCTGTGCGGCGCGGGTGGAGATGTTGTGAGCGCGTTCCATCTGCCGGGTCAGGCGGAAGGCTTTTTCCAGGGCATCGGACAATTTGCGCGTGGCGCTGACCACAAAGGTCGAGAACACCAGCACCGCCACCGCCACGCCCACCTGCATCGGCGACGGCTGAAACAGCAGCCACAGCGTGCACGGCAGTAACACCAGGCCCATGGAACCCAGGGTCATGTAGCGATAGGCGGAGTAACAGGACACCGCGCTGACCGACATGCCCACGGTAAACAGCATCACCAACACCTGGGACACGCGGTCGTCGGTGGGCATCACGGCCAGGGCACCCAGGCCCCACACGCCGGCCGACAGCATCAGCGTGACCCAGTAGCGGCGCTCCCAACGATCGGGAGTGCGTTCGATGTTCGGGCAGCGGAACCAGTCCATGAACATCTTGAGGCGCAGCAGCGAGGTGACCGCCAGCACCACCATCCAGATCAACATCACCTGATGATCAAAGCGGTCCCAGCACAGCCAGCAGAGCATGGCGGCGCCCAGGTAACTGCCGAAAATGGCGGCGAACGACTGACGAAACAACTGGTGCAAACGGTCCGTTCGCACCTGCTCCTCGATAAAACAATCCTGGTCCCGCCCACGCCCAAGGCCGTTCATGAAATCCGCCTGCTTCGACTGCCACGACAAAGGCGCCATTGTGGCACCCTGCCAGCACCCTGAACAACTGAATCACGCCAGATAGAGGCATTGTCTGGTTTTGACCGCCTGAATAACCCCCGGCTTCAGCATAGACGACGGCGCGATGCTCAGAACACTTGAGCCTCGCCATTGACCGTTGCATCGATCCAGCGTGGCGTCATGGGATCGCTCCAGACCGACTGCGGCGGTGTCTTCCCGTTGCTGATCAGGATTCGCCTGCCCGAGTGGCTCCACTCCTGCATCCGTGCCTTGAACCGGGCCGGGTAGTCCACGGCCGGGCAGGTGATACCCGCCCAGGGGTCGACCACCCAGGCGTCCGCCCACTCGGGCCCGGTAAACCCTTGGCTGCGCGGTGATCCAGGCGGGCCACCGACAATAGCAAACGTATGCCCGGGTACTTGCGCGATACGGGCGTTGCCGCCACTGACGTTGATCGTATCAACCGCGACCTTGGCCATCTGGTCGCAATTACCGGCCCCGGTCTTGAGCACAATTTCGGAGTAATTGGGCGCATTCGTTCGCGTATACAGCCACCCCACGGTTTCCGAGGCACTCTGATTGCGCACGTGTTCACCCGGTTGGCCGGGCACCTGTTGATTGGCGGAGCGTATGCCCGTGGCGTCAAACTGATCGTCCACTGCCTTCTTGCCACCTTGCGCATACACGCCGTTCTGCTGCTCGGGTGTCAGTTGTGCGAAGTCCGCGGGCTTCTTGATGGGCTCAAGCCGGATCGGTTTTGCCGCGATCACCACTTTCCCCGGATTATTTCCGCTTGCGTAGACAGCCATCAAGACTTCACGCCGCTTCTCGACCGTCAGCCCGCTGAGTACCTTGACCAGATGGTCGATTTCCGCCGGTGACAGGGGATTCTCCGCCAGGATTTTATTGATCAGGGTCTCAATGCTCGGCAAAACCACCAGTTGGTTGTTGGGTGTACCCTGCGCCACGTAGCCATGGAGGTCCTTGAACTGATCGTGTTGGCGAATGAAGTCAACGTCTACTGGGTCATTACGGGTCAATCGATGGAAATCCAGGGTGTCGGAACCCGTGAGCTCGGCGTAGTAGTGAACGCCCGTGTCGCCCTCCACCACCACGTACTGCTTGCCACCGTGGTCGACCTTGACCCCTCTGACAACACGCTGGTCATGGCTCAGATCGCTGATCGCGTCCATCTTCACCACCACGGTGTCCTGGTTCAGCGCCCGGGGCTGGCCAAAGTCATCAAAACCAAAATCCGGTTCGTTGACCCGTGTGCCGCTCGTGTGAGGTTTGTAGGTGATAGGCTGTCGCGTCGCGATCGGCAAAAGCTCCTGGTTACCCACCTCGTTGACCCGATATAACCGATGTTCATGCACCACAGTACGCGGCCTGTTGGCCTGCCCTGCCATAGGAATCAATCGGCGATGCTCAAGCGCTTGGGCATCCTGGAAAACCGGCGTACCACCAGGCTCGATGAGCTTGGTGTAACACAGGTCGTCCACGTCTCGCTTTGACCGCTTGCCCACCGCGCCGCAGGTCAGTGTAAAACCCTCCAGCGGCCCTGCCTGCTCCGGACCACCCACCTTGATCAGCTTGTCGGGGTTGCGCGGGTCAAAACGAAAGACGTCATCGCCGACCACCACGTCGGTGTAATGCTGCCTTTTCAGTACACGTACCTGGTCGCTGGAGATGCCGTCAGGGACCCTGACCGTTCCCCCTTCGGGCAAGCTCCTCGTGGTGAGAGGCAGGTCGGGTGTGACCTCATAACGGCCCTTGCCAGGCAGTTTGAACGACAATGACTGCTTGAACTGCGCAGCACCCGCCTTGATTCTGCTGATGTCTGCGGGTTTGAATGTGAGCGACTTCCCGCCTTTGAAGTTTATGCCATGCAGTACCGGATCGAGCGGGTTCAGGTTGTGGCCCACGGACACCCCGAACTGCTTCACCAGAGGCGCGAACTTCGGTAAGAGCCCTCGCAGGGTGAGCCGTCCCGCGCCGGACAACACGCGCACCGTGCCTGACGCCAACCGGCCGGCCGGGCCGGCGAAGGTGAAGAGCCCATCCACCACCAGGCCCAGAATGCCGTCCTTGGTCCGTCCGTTGACGAGATCCTCAATGCCACTCCAAAACGGGATAAAGAACTGCCCCACACCCTTTATCCGCTCCCAGAACGCTTGGTCATTTTTGTGCGCCGAGCTTTCGCGGTCAGGGTCAGACGCGGCCCACTCCTGCAATTTGTCTTCGTCGACATAGAACAGGCCTCGACTGATTGCCACTGCGATTTCTTCAGAACGGTTGGACGTCAGTGTACGGGGTACTGAGTCTTTCGACGGGCTGGTAGGAGCAGGAAAGTGCGCAAGCTGTTGAGGCACCACGATGCTGAAACTTTTCGGTCGTGGCCCCTTGCCGGCCTTGAAGTCAATCCACGCTTGCTTGAACGCCGCCCTGCCTGCGCGGCTATTGCGTACAACAATGGATTCGGACGCAGCCCCATCGTCCGAGTGTTCGATGGAAACAAAGTCCTTTGTGTAGTTTTTTTCTGTCGGATCGTACGACTCCAGGACCGGTTTCAGATCATCACGACGCCGGACAATCCCTTTCACCGGATTCATTTCATAGTAATGGGTCTGCCCTTCGTACACCGCCTTTATCAGGAAGCCCGGGCGCGTCAACGCCGCCTTCTTGTCGTCATCGGTCTCCGTGTCGGAGCCAGGCTTGACCCTGAGGGCATACAGCGTGACCTCACCCCTCTCGATTGCCACCCGATCCTTGAATGGAAGCTGGGCCAGTTGGCTGAGCACCACCCGGGCGTAGCCTGCCTTGGCTTGGGTCAGATAGCGCCCAAACTCGCTCTCAAAGCGGTCCTCATCGTAAACCGGGTACTCATAGACGGCGTCAGACGGCCTGATTTTCTCGCCATTGAGGTGTCGATACAGCGCAAAAAAAGGACTGATCAGCGACAACACCTCAGTGCGCGAGGTGCCCTTTTCCATCCGCTCAAAATACTGCTTGCGCATCGGCACATCGGTGGCCAATTGCGTGGTGGCTTCTACGATGTCACTCACATGTTCATCAAACACCGAGACAGCATGCTGAATTTCATCTTGGGAATACTCGTCTTTCTGCGGGATCACGCCCTGCGCTGTCGCCCACTCCAGAATGGCCGGAATGCGCGTCGCGGTGATGAGCCCGCGCTGTTCGTCCGTGGTCGCCTGTTCGCTCAGCTTGCCAGGCAAGTCAACCAGCGCCTGGAAACTCATGCGGCGTGCCGAACCCGGTTCAATCATTTCAGCCAGCGCGACACCGTGCTTGAAATTCACCCAGACAGCGCTTCCTTGATACGGCAACGCCTCAGGAATATCCGCCACGGCGAACTCAGCTGGCAAACTCGGTTTAAGAATGTAAGCAGCCAGGTGCGCTTCAAGGGAGGACAGTTTCTTCGCATCCACCAGATGCTGGTGAAGGCTTGCGCTGATAGACCCATAGCTTTGCCCCCACAGATCACGAGAGGTCAGATCGAATCCCGCGACATGTCCGGCCTTGCGCCCGGTTAATGGGTCCAGGCTCAAGGCGATGGCTTTCATGACCAGCCGCACCTTGACGGCCGGGGAAATAACGTCATTCAGCGAGAACTCGGCACCGCCCAGTTTCTTCAGCAACGTTTGGAGCAGTCGTTCTGCATTGGGCGACTTGAGAATCAGCGCCAACAGTACGGCGGGTGTGTCCTTGGCCTTTTCCAGCGCTTGCGCCGAGAGGCCTTCGGTCAGATAGCTGAGCAACGGTTTTTTGCGTGCCACCTCTGTTTCATTGACGACCTCAGCAATAGCACCCTCGCTACTCTCCTGCAGCAACGCATCGACCCGAGTGGAATCGTCATCCAGGCCCAGGGATATTTCACTGCGGGTATTTTCCACGGCATGAATCGCTGCTTGCACCTCGGCAGGCGTTCGTGGGTTCGACGGAACAACGCCGTAGAACTTGAGCATAGTGTCCAACTGGTTAGTGCCCGGCGCAGTCACACCGGTAGTCGGTACGAGCGGCGATTGCTTGCCGAGCACCACATGGACTTTTTGCGCATCAGGAGTGCCTTTGCCTGCCTTCAGCTCGTGCAACACTTTCAACATCTGATCAAGGTCTGCCAGCCTTGCACCCACCGCGTCAGGCTGAGCCGGGTTGCGCGCAGTCGATAACGGCTGGGCTTTTGCGGGAGAAGCCAAAGGTTTTTCAGGCAGCAGCTTGCCGTGAGCGGTCAAGGGAGTACCGGGTGCTCTCAACTGGACAGACGTCATGGTGTTTTTTCTTCTCTGGATTGGCGTTCACGGACCCAGCGAAAAAGCGAGCAGAGCTGAAAGAACTGCGCCTTATTGCCGACATCCTTGTGTGGAAGCCGCGTAGGAAAATGTTCCAGAGATATTTGTGACAATCCAAGTCAACATTCGATGGCACAAAAACGACAGCGGGCCATGCAGCGCGATACAACCGCTGCACAGCCCGTTAGTGCCTGCTGGCCAGTATTGGCGGTTATTCGGGTCGCAGGATCAACACCCCCAGGGGCGGCAGATTCAACGACAACGACACAGGCTGCCCATGCTGCGGCTCGTCCTGGGTGAAGACATCCCCACCATTGCCGTAATTGGAACCTGCATAAGTGTCCGCATCACTGTTGATCACCTCACTCCAACGCCCGGCAAATGGCACGCCGACCTTGTAGGCCTCCCGCGGCACCGGGGTAAAGTTGGCGACCACCAGCACCGGCCGACCCTCCTTGCTCCAGCGCAGCCAGGCGTAGACGCTGTTGATCGCGTCATCGCCGATCAGCCACTGGAAGCCCTGGGGCGCGTCGTCCTGCTCGTGCAGCGCCGGCTCTTCGCGGTACAGGCGGTTCAAATCGCCCACCAGTTTCTGCACGCCCTTGTGTTCGGCGTATTGCAACAAATACCAGTCCAGTTGCTGGTCGTGGTTCCACTCGCGCCACTGGCCGAACTCGCAGCCCATGAACAGCAGCTTCTTGCCCGGATGCATCCACATGAACGCCAGGTAGGCGCGCAGGTTGGCGAACTTCTGCCAACGGTCGCCGGGCATCTTGTCGATCAGCGAATGCTTGCCGTGCACCACTTCATCGTGGGAGATCGGCAGGATGAAACGCTCGGACCAGGCGTACACCAGGCCGAAACTCAGCTCGTTGTGATGATGGGCGCGGTACACCGGGTCTTGCTGGATGTAGTGCAGCGAATCGTGCATCCACCCCATGTTCCACTTGTAGTTGAAGCCCAGACCACCCTGCTGGGTTGGCTGGCTCACACCGGGCCAGGCCGTGGATTCTTCGGCAATCACCAAGGCGCCGGGCGCTTCGAGGGCAACCACGTCATTGAGGTGACGCAAGAAGTCGATGGCCTCCAGGTTCTCGCGGCCGCCATGGCGGTTGGGCACCCACTCGCCGGCTTTGCGCGAATAGTCGCGGTAGAGCATCGAGGCCACCGCATCCACGCGCAGGCCGTCGACGTGGAAATGCTTGAGCCAATGCAAGGCCGACGCCAGCATGAAGCCGTGCACTTCGGTGCGGCCCAGGTTGTAGATCAAGGTGTCCCAGTCCTGATGAAAGCCTTCCAGGGGGTTGCCGTACTCGTACAGCGCAGTGCCGTCGAACTGCGCCAAGCCGTGGGTATCGGTAGGAAAATGCGCCGGCACCCAGTCAAGGATCACACCGATATCCGCCCGGTGCAGGGCGTCGACAAAGTAGGCAAAGTCTTGCGGCGAACCAAAACGCGCAGTCGGCGCGAATTGTGACAGTGCCTGATACCCCCAGGAACCGCCGAACGGGTGTTCCATGATCGGCATCAGCTCGACATGGGTGAAGCCCAGTTGCTGCACATAAGGGATCAAGCGCTCAGCCAGTTCACGCCAGTTGTATTGGCGCGCCACTTCGCCCGCCTCGTCCAGCTCGGCCTGCCAGGACCCCACGTGCAACTCGTAGATCGACAGCGGCGCGGTGTGCTTCTGTTTCTCGACCCGCGCCTGCATCCACTCATGGTCCTGCCAGTCGACCTGCAACGGTTCGGCGACCTTTGACGCAGTGTCGGGGGGCAATTGCGTGGCCAGCGCCACCGGGTCAGCCTTGAGCGGCAAAATGCCGTGGCTGCCGAGGATCTCGTATTTGTAGGCTGCGCCCGGTTGCAGGCGTGGGATAAAGATCTCCCACACGCCCGACGGATGCCGCAGACGCATGGGGTGACGGCGACCGTCCCAGATATTGAAGTCGCCCACCACCGACACCCGCCGCGCATTCGGTGCCCACACGGCAAACCGTACGCCCTGCACGCCATCGACGCTGGTCACCTGGGCGCCCAGGCAGCTGCTGAGGTCTCGGTGGTTGCCTTCGGCAAACAGGTACAGGTCCATTTCACCCAAGAGCAATTGGCTGAAACTGTAGGGATCTTCGGTGATCTGCTCGCCACCGGCCCACTGGATTTTCAGCAGGTAGTCCTGGCGCGCACTGAAGTGGCCGACAAACAAGCCCGGCACTTGGGTCGCATCAAGGCTACCGATGTGCTCGCCACTGTCGCGCGCCAGTACCTGGACGCTCAAGGCTTCCGGCAGGAAGGCACGGATGAACTGGCCGCCCTGCTCGTCATCATGGGGCCCGAGAATCGAGAACGGGTCATGGTGTTCGGCGCGTACCAGCGCCTCGACATCCTTGGCTGCCGGTAATGCAGTCAACTTCGGTTGCAGCGGTTCTTTATGTGTAAAGCTCATGACGTCTCCCCACCGCGTGCAGTTTTCGATATAGGTGCTTTCTCTGTAGAGACCATCCCGCTCAGCAAGCCATGCAGCCCTTGCAGGGGCACCGGCAACCAGGTCGGGCGGTTCTCCGCTTCGTAGGCCACTTCATACACGGCCTTCTCCAGGCTGAACAACGTCAGCGCTGCGTCCTGGCCTTTGGCATCCTGCCAGTCATGCGCCAGTGTAGACGTAGCTGCCTGATAAGCCTGGATAAATGCCTCGCGCGCCTCTTTCAAGTAACGATCGGTTACGCGTTTGCGCGCCAGGTCTGCCTCGGGCGAGTGATCCACACCCTGCACATTCAGGGCCATGGCCGCCGCGTAATCAAACGAACGCAGTACGCCACTCACATCTTTATAGGGGCTGTGCTTGCCACGCCGCTCATGCAACGGGCGCGCAGGCTCCCCTTCAAAGTCGATCAGGTAGGCATCGCCCTGCACCACCAACACCTGGCCCAAGTGCAAGTCGCCATGCACCCGGATACGCAACCCGCCTTTCGTGGCTTTGGCCAAGGCCTGCACGTAACGGCCTATGGCTTTTTCCTGGACCAGCAATTCACTGACCAACGCCTGATCCGCGGGGTTCAACCGGGTTTCATGAAGTTTGAGTAATTGCAGCGCACGGTCCAGTTGCGCGCCCACATCCCGGGCCCAGGCCTGGGTGTCCTTTGCCGTGGTCACTTGCGGCGCGAAGTCCTTGTTCGGCGTGCTTGCGCCCAAGACGACATGCATTTCCCCCAGGCGTTGCCCCAGCAAACCGGCAAAGTCCTTTAACTCGCCAAGGGCGTTGTAGTGCTGTTCCTGCTCGGACATCGCCTCGGCCAGCTCATCCCGAATCGCCCGCTCCAGGCTGTTCTGGGTCCAGGCCCACGCGTCACCCTGGTTGCTCAGGTAACCCTGGGCAATCATCAGCAGGTTGTCCTGCCCTTGCTCGTCACGTCGGACCACCGAGCCCATCAGCGGCGAAATATTCGGGTAGCCCGCCTCGGTCAGGTAAGCGCTCATTTCCAGTTCAGGGTGCACGCCGCAGGCCACTTTACGAATCAACTTGAGCACCAGGCTCTCCCCCACCACCACCGAGCTGTTGGATTGCTCGGCCGACAGGTAACGCACCTGCGCCTCATCGGTCAGTTGCAACGCCGCCAGGTGCGGTGTGGCGGCAAAGCGCAAGGGGCCATCGCTCGAATCAATCACCGTGCCGGCTTGCAGGCCCTGGATGACCGCACGAATAAAGTGCTCAAGGCTGAAGGCATCGGTCACCAGCCCGACCTGGCGCGTGCGCCGTACCCGGGCCAGCGCCAATTGCTGGGGCAAGGCGCTGGTGAATTGATCCTCTGCCAGAAACCCGAAAGGCAGTTGGTAACGATTGACCTGCCCCGCGCTGGTCACCTCGATTTCACTGAGCAATACAGGATGCTGCGGGTCACCGAACCGCACACCGTAGGCGATGTGCACGCGCTCGATAGCCGCGTCCTTGCCGGCAAACCAGCGTCGCTTGGGCAGCCAGGCCGGCAGCGAGGTTTGCTCGAGGGTGTCTCGGCACGGTGCTTCCAGGAGTTCTTCCATACGCTTCTTGAGTACCAGGGTGGTGAAATCCGGCATGCTCTGGGCCGGTTCCACGTGCCAGCTGGGCATCTGGTTTTCCGCCGCCAGCACGAACCAGTAAAACCCATAAGGCGCCAACGTCAGCAGGAAATTGAGCTGGCCGATGGGCGGGAAGGCATTCCCGCCGAGCATCTCCACCGGCACCATGCCGGCGAAGGCCGACAGGTCCAGTTCGGCCGCCTGGGCACTGCGGGACACGTTGGCCACGCACAGGATGATCTCGGTACGGCCGTCGTCCCCGGTGAATTCACGGGTGTACGCCAGGATGCGGCGGTTGCTCGGCGAGAGCATTTTCAAGCTGCCCCGCCCGAACGCCTTGGATTGCTTGCGCACGGCGAGCATGCGTCGGGTCCAGTTCAACAGCGAGTGCGGGTCCTGGGTCTGGGTCTCGACGTTGACCGATTGATAGCCATACAACGGGTCCATGATCGGCGGCAGCACCAGGCTGGCCGGGTCGGCACGGGAGAACCCGCCATTGCGGTCGATAGACCATTGCATCGGCGTGCGCACGCCATCGCGGTCGCCCAGGTAGATGTTATCGCCCATCCCGATTTCATCGCCGTAATACAGGGTCGGCGTGCCGGGCATCGACAGCAGCAGGCTGTTGAGCAGTTCGACACGCCGACGGTCACGCTCCATCAGCGGCGCCAGGCGCCGGCGAATGCCTAGGTTGATCCGCGCACGACGGTCGGCGGCGTAGTAGTTCCACAGGTAGTCGCGCTCTTTGTCGGTGACCATCTCCAGGGTCAATTCATCGTGGTTGCGCAGGAAGATCGCCCACTGGCAATGGGCAGGAATTTCCGGGGTCTGGCGCAGAATGTCGGTGATGGGGAAGCGATCTTCCTGGGCCAGGGCCATGTACATGCGCGGCATCAGCGGAAAGTGAAACGCCATGTGGCACTCATCGCCGTCGTCGCCTTTTTTGTCGCCAAAATAGAGTTGGGTGTCTTCGGGCCACTGATTGGCTTCGGCCAACAGCATGCGGTCGGGGTAATGAGCGTCGATCTCCGCGCGGATTTGCTTGAGAACGTTATGGGTCTCAGGCAGGTTTTCGTTGTGGGTGCCATCACGCTCGATCAGGTACGGAATGGCATCCAGGCGCAGGCCGTCGATGCCCATGTCCAGCCAGTAGCGCATCACCGACAGCACGGCCTCCATGACTTTTGGGTTGTCGAAATTCAGGTCCGGCTGGTGGGAATAGAAGCGGTGCCAGAAGTACTGGCCAGCCACCGGGTCCCAGGTCCAATTGGACTTTTCGGTGTCGAGAAAAATGATGCGGGTGCCGTCGTACTTCTGGTCGTCATCGGACCACACGTAGAAGTCCCGCGCCGCCGAGCCGGGCTTGGCCTTGCGCGCCCGCTGGAACCAGGGGTGCTGGTCGGACGTATGGTTGATCACCAGCTCGGTGATCACCCGCAGACCACGTTTGTGGGCCTCGGCGATAAAGCGCTTGGCGTCGGCCAGGGTGCCGTAGTCGCTGTGCACGCCTTGGTATTCGGCGATGTCATAGCCGTCGTCGCGCCGTGGCGAAGGGTAGAACGGCAGCAGCCAGATGGTATTCACGCCCAGGTCGGCGATGTAGTCCAGCTTGGCGATCAGCCCTGGAAAATCACCGATACCGTCGTTATTGGCGTCGAAATAGGATTTGACGTGAACCTGGTAGATCACCGCGTCCTTGTACCAGAGCGGGTCTTTGATGAAGGTGGAGGGTGTGGGTTTCTTCGCCATTGGAAACTCCTGGAATTCTCTGACATTGGCTCGATGGAGCACGGTCAATGTGGGAGCTGGTTTGCCTGCGATGGCAGTGTGTCAGGGCCAGAAATGTTGGCTGATAGACCGCCATCGCAGGCAAGCCAGCTCCCACAGGGGTTCTCTATCGGGCTCAGGAAACGGTGATGCGCCAGATACCGAACGGCATGTGCGGCTCGATGCGCATCCACTGGGTCTTGCCGTACCAGGTCCAGCGGTGGCCGTTCATCAGGTCTTCGCCCTGGGTCTGGGCATCGTCGGGCAGGCCCAATTCCCACAGCGGCAACTCGAAATTCGCTTCCTGGGCGTTATAAGGATCCAGGCTCACCGCGACGAGAATGAAGTTGCTGCCATCCTCGCTGCGCTTGCCGAAATACAGGATGTTGTCGTTCCACGCGTTGTACAGCTTGAGCCCCAGATGGGTCTGCAAGGCCGGATTTTGCCGGCGGATGCGGTTGAGCTGGGCGATCTCGGCAATGATGTTGCCGGGGGCGGTAAAATCCCTGACGCGGATCTCGTACTTTTCCGAGTCCAGGTATTCCTCTTTGCCCGGCACAGGTGCGGCTTCGCACAGCTCAAAGCCTGAATACATACCCCAGAGGCCCGAGCCCAGAGTGGCCAGCGCCGCGCGGATCAAGAAACCCGGGCGGCCAGATTCGTGCAGGAAGCCTGGGTTGATGTCCGGGGTATTGACGAAGAAATTCGGCCGGAAGCATTCGCGCCACGGCGACTCGTTCAACTGCGTGAAGTATTCGCTCAGTTCGGCCTTGGTATTGCGCCAGGTGAAATAGGTGTAGCTCTGGGAATAACCGACCTTGCCCAGCCGCGCCATCATCGCCGGCGTGGTAAAGGCTTCCGCCAGGAAGATCACCTCCGGGAACTTGGCACGCACGTCGCTGATCAGCCATTGCCAGAACGGCAGCGGCTTGGTGTGCGGGTTGTCGACGCGAAAGGTCTTCACGCCCTCTTCCACCCAACCCACCACGATGTCACGCAACTCGGTCCACAGGCCTGGAATCGCGTCTGCCGCATAGAAGTCGACGTTGACGATGTCCTGGTATTTCTTCGGCGGGTTTTCGGCGTATTTGATTGTGCCGTCCGGCCGCCAGTTGAACCAGCCCGGGTGCTGCTTGAGCCACGGATGGTCCTGGGAACACTGGATAGCAAAATCCAGGGCGATTTCCAGGCCATGCTCGGCGGCGGCCTTGACCAGGCGGCGAAAGTCATCGCGGCTGCCCAGCTGCGGGTGAATCGCCTCGTGGCCGCCGTCCTCGCTACCGATGGCGTAGGGGCTGCCCGGGTCGTCCGGCCCGGCCGTGAGGGAATTGTTGCGGCCCTTGCGGTGGCTGCGACCGATGGGGTGGATCGGCGGGAAGTACAGCACGTCGAAGCCCATGTCATGGATCATCGACAGGCGCGAGTGCACGTCATTGAAGGTGCCGTGACGGGCCGGATCGTCGGTGATCGAGCGGGGAAACAGCTCGTACCAACTGGCAAATTGCGCAGCCGTGCGTTCCACATCGATCGGGTACACGGTGCTGATGCTCAAATAGGCACGGTGATCGGCCTGGGTCATCAGGTGTGCACTGTCTTCGTGCAGGAACTGCGCAACCTGCTCGGTTTCCAGCAGGCCGGAGAGTTCGTGGTGCAACAGCATCAGGCGGTCGCGCAGTTCGTTTTCGCTGCGCTCGGCGGCCTGCAGCACCAGGCTGCGGCCCTCCTGCAACTCCAGGCTGACTGGCACACCGGCCTCGTGTTTCTTGCGCAGTTCATAGCAGAAGCTGGCGAAGGTATCGATCCAGGCTTCGATGCAAAATTCATGGGGCCCCAGTGCTTCGACGGTAAACCCGCCCTCCCAGCCATTGTTGCCCACGTCGGTCATCACCACGCTGTGCCAGCTTTCATCGCGCAGTGGGCGCCAGCGGATCAAAACAGAGAGTGTGTCATGGCCGTCGGCGAACACCTTGCTGGTCACATGAACCCGTTGGCCAATCACGGCCTTGACGGCAAATTCGCCGCCGTCGATCACAGGCGTGGTGCTTTCGATGGCGATCCTGGGCAGCAGCAAGGCCTGGGACAGCGGCAATATGGAATCGTCTGGAGCCAGTGTTTCAGCAGTCATCGAGCATCTTCCCCTTACGCCCTGTGGACGCTCTTTGCTTGATCCGGATTCTGATACGGCGGTGCTCTCCCTGAGCGGGCCGTCATAGGTCCGAGCCTGAGCCCCGGTTAAAAGTTCAGGTGGATGTGCCGCCATTGAGCGGGGAATCAATTCGCCGCAGCGGCTGTCCACCGATAGAGCAAAGCACAAAGGAGGCCACACTGATGAATATCCCGATCCCGGCTGAAACGCCGGACCCGAATATCGACAACCCGACCCTGCCGCCGAGCGAACCGGAGCCGATTCCGGAGAAAGAGCCGCCTGAAAACGAGCCGCCTGCGGTAGAGGAACCACCAAAGACGATGCCGCCCGTCATCGTTTGAATCATTGATAGACTCAGGGGTTCGATGCTCGGCACCGGCCCCTTTTTCAGCACCTGCATATGAGCGCCGCCCTTACACCACAATTAGCGAAATGCCTTACAGCACTATCGGTCTATACCCCGTTTTACCATGATTCGACGTCCTTATACTCGGGTGCGTAAACGCTCTGGTCAGGTTGCTGGCAGTAGCGTTTTGTTGAACTCCTACGAGGCCAAAACGATGTCGACCATCAACCCGCATTACGCCCCCCCTGCCGGTACTGGGCAAAACACCAACGTGTCGCCACGTCACCCATCACCACCCGCCAATCTCCCGAATTCAACACCGAGTTCTGGCCCAGACTGGTCGACACCGCCCACGCAGCCTGCACCGGGAAAAGCGGATAAGACCGTCAATGAATTGAACGCGTTGCTGACCCCGGAAAATATCGAAGAGCTCATGAACAACCCCGACTCGGACAAGTCGCGTACGATCCTCGCCCAGCTCCGCCCACTCATGACCCAAGCCAATATCAGCCAATGTTTGCACGGTCCAAATGCTGAAGCGAACGCCAAGGTTCTTGAAAGAATTGGCGAGCGTCTAGACAAGAACAAGCTCGAAGCCAGCCAGAACTCATGCCTCAAAGGGTTAGGTGATAACTACCTGCACCAGGCAAAATACAGAAATCTTGAAATGTTATTTAAAGCATTCGATGCAGAGCTTGGCGATTTCGCCAACTTTTTAAGCAGCTCGAATGAAAACCTGAAGAAACTCAAGACGCGCATGTTCGGGACAAGGGCGAACACCAAAGAGTTGAACGATTTCGGTGGCCATCTGAGCAAAGGTAAAATCGAAAAGATGCGACGCGAACGCTCAGGTGGCCAAAGCTGAGTCAATGCTTTAAACCCTGCTCACGGTTCCTTTTCGAGCAGTTTGACGATCCTCGGCATCAGGCTGAAGACCGCCAGGGCCAGCAACGTACTCAGCACCGCTGTCGACTCGCGCCCCAGCCCCGCCGCCACACCGATGGCGGCGGTCATCCACAACCCGGCTGCGGTGGTCAGGCCCTTGACGTGCTGTCCCGCCTCATCCTCCTTGCCCTTGAGGATGGTGCCAGCCCCGAGAAACCCGATCCCCGCAATCACGCCCTGCAACACCCGGCTCATGGCATCCGCCTGGCTGCCGGACATCTGCGGCACCAACACAAACAGTGCAGCTCCCATGGCCACCAACATGTGGGTGCGCACGCCGGCCGCCTTGCCCTTGCTCTCTCGCTCAAACCCCAGGATGCCCCCCAGCACGGCTGCAATCAGCAGGCGCACGGTAATCTGCGTCAATTGCCGAGCATCGCCGATATCGGCGAATTCGGCCTGCAGGGTTTGCCACACTTCATGCCACCAGGCGTCCATGGATGCGCTCCTTTTTCATCAGTGATAAGCGGTGGACAGCGGCGACCGCCAGTCAGTTGCCTGGAACGCTTGGCGACAGGCTGGAACCTAACGATTACCAGCCTATAAAAAGGAGCTTGTCATGCCTGTACGTATCGAAAGCCACACGTGCCGTTTCAAGGTCGATGAAACCGGCGAGGAACAAAGCCTGCCCGCTGAACAGGTGACCGTCGGCACCGACAGCGACAAAGCCATGTCCTTCGTGCAACTGGGCGCGGACCGGGTTTATATCACCGAAGCCGAGGCCGACGCCCTGACCGTGGCCGGCGCCAAGGACGGACGCAAGCACCTGAAGGCCACGAACAGTGATTCGGTGATTTGATTGATCTGTATCAGCACTTGCGCAAACAGCCTGCACCCCACGCGCCACGGGGTGCAGCACATTGTCGCAGGGGGTGAGGCGCGCCTTATCTGATCCGCTTTTTATCGTGATAGCTGAGTCTGTTCTGCAAACAGAGCGCCGTTCATAGTTCATCTGCCTGATGGAGGCTGATGAGCGAACGACCATGAGCGAAAGAATCCCCGTCCGAACCGTGGAAATCCATGAGCCTGCGCACCCAAAGAAGGTGAAGGCCAACGCCAGCGACACCCTGATCCATACCCGCAGTTTTACCGGCCTGTTCCGCACCTTGCGCGTCAGCGGTGCAGGCTTTCTGTTCCTGGCCTTCTTCGGCACGGTGTGGCTGAACTGGGGTGGGCGCCAGGCCGTGCTGTGGGACCTGGCTGAAAGCAAATTCCACATCTTTGGTGCCACATTCTGGCCCCAGGATTTCATCCTGCTGTCGGCCCTGCTGATCATCTGTGCCTTCGGCCTGTTTGCAATCACCGTGTTTGCCGGGCGCGTGTGGTGTGGCTACACCTGCCCGCAAAGCTCGTTCACCTGGCTGTTCATGTGGTGCGAAAAGGTCACCGAGGGCGAACGCAACCAACGCATCAAACTGCAGGCCGCGCCCTGGAGCCTGAACAAACTGGCGCGGCGTTCGGCCAAGCACACCTTGTGGTTGGGCATCAGCGTGCTCACCGGCCTGACCTTCGTCGGCTATTTCACCCCGGTGCGGCCCCTGGCCGCCGAATTACTGAGCTGGCAAATGGGTGGCGTGAGCCTGTTCTGGGTGCTGTTTTTTACCGGCGCCACCTACCTCAACGCCGGCTGGCTGCGCGAAGCGGTGTGCATGCACATGTGCCCTTACGCACGGTTCCAGAGCGTGATGTTCGACAAGGACACCCTGACCATTTCCTACGATGCCGCCCGTGGCGAAAACCGTGGCCCGCGCAAGCGCGAGGTCAAGCCCGCCGACGTCGGCCTGGGTGACTGCATCGACTGCCAGTTGTGCGTGCAAGTGTGCCCCACCGGTATCGACATCCGTGACGGCCTGCAAATGGAGTGCATCGGCTGCGCCGCCTGCATCGACGCCTGCGATTCGATCATGGACAAGATGGGCTACGCCCGTGGCCTGGTCAGCTACACCTCCGAACAACAGTTGCAAGGTGGCAAGACGCACCTGCTCAGGCCACGTCTGATCGGCTACAGTGCGGTGCTGTTGGTGATGATTGCGGCACTGGTGGTGGCGTTGATCGAACGGCCGATGGTGTCGCTGGACGTGACCAAGGACCGTGGCATGTTCCGTGAGAACAGCCAGGGCCTGATCGAGAACATCTACAGCCTCAAGGTCATCAACAAGACCCAGCAACGCCAGGACTACCGCCTGGAACTGGTGGATGCCGAAGGTTTCCAGCTGCAGGGCAAGACCGAGATCAGCCTGGCCCCGGGGGAAATCAGCGATGTGCCGGTGTCGGTGGCGCTGCTCGCCGACAAGCCGGCGAGCAGTTCGCAGACCCTGCGCTTCAAGGTCACCGATGTGGATGAGCCGTGGATCTACAGTGCCGCCGACAGCCGCTTTGTGGCGCCATTGAACCGCTGAGGTCTATCCGAACCTGTAAAGATCCAACTGTGGGAGCGGGCTTGCTCGCGAAGGCGGCGGGTCAGTTTATAAATCAGGCGGCTGATACCCCGCCTTCGCGAGCAAGCCCGCTCCCGCAATGTGTTCCGTGCACCTATTAAATTTTTGTTCAAGGCCCCCATGAAACGCTACGAAAAATTCGCCGATGACATCGCAGAACTGATCCGCTCCGGGGTGCTTGGCCCCGGCCAGCGCGTGCCGTCGGTGCGCTATGCCAGCCAGACCTATGGGGTCAGCCCGTCCACGGTGTTCCAGGCCTACTACCTGTTGGAGCGGCGCGGCCTGATCCGCGCACGGCCGCGTTCGGGCTACTTTGTGAATACCCATGCGCCCAGCCCGTTTTCCGAACCGGTGGTGAGCGAACAAGTGCACGAGTCCACCGAAGTCGATGTGAGCGAACTGGTGTTCTCGGTGCTTGACTCGATCAAGGACCCGAACACCGTGCCGTTCGGCTCGGCGTTCCCCAGCCCCATGCTATTCCCCCTACCGCGCCTGGCCCGTTCCCTGGCCAGCGCCAGCCGCGAGATGGACCCGCGCCTGGTGGTCACCGACATGTCGCCGGGCAACCCGCAACTGCGTCGGCAGATCGCCCTGCGCTACATGGTCGGCGGCCTGATGCTGCCGATGGAAGAACTGCTGATCACCAATGGCGCCCTGGAGGCCCTCAACCTGTGCTTGCAAGCAGTGACGGAACCCGGCGACCTGGTGGCCATTGAAGCGCCGGCGTTCTACGCCTGCCTGCAGGTGCTGGAGCGCTTGAAACTCAAGGCCGTGGAAATCCCCGTGCATCCGCGCGACGGCATTGACCTCAACGCCCTGGCCCAAAGCCTGGAGCGCTACCCGATCAAGGCCTGCTGGACCATGACCAGCTTCCAGAACCCCATGGGCGCCATCCTGCCCGAAGCCAAGAAACAAGCGTTGGTAGAACTGCTGCGCAGCCATCAGGTACCGCTGATCGAAGACGACGTGTACGCCGAGCTGTATTACGGGCAGCAGGCACCCAAGCCGGCCAAGGCCTTCGACACTGAAGGGCTGGTGATGCATTGCGGCTCGTTTGCCAAAAGCCTGGCGCCGGGCTATCGCGTGGGCTGGGTGGCGGCCGGGCGTTTTGCGCAGAAAGTCGAGCGCCTGAAGCTGATGACGTCGCTGTGCCCGTCGATGCCGGCCCAGGCGGCGATTGCCGACTACCTGCAACATGGCGGCTATGACCGGCACTTGCGCAAATTGCGCTACGCCCTGGAAGAACAGCAAAGTGCGATGTTGGCGGCGATTGCCCGTTACTTCCCGGCGCAGACGCGGGTCAGCCAACCTGCCGGAGGTTATTTCCTGTGGCTGGAACTGCCGGAGCAGACCGACTCGCTGAAGCTGTTCCAGATGGCGCTGGCACAAGGCATCAGCATCGCGCCGGGGCCGATCTTCTCGGCGACCCAGCGCTTTCGCAACTGCATCCGCCTTAACTATGGCAGCCCGTGGACCGAGGCATCGGAGAAGGCGATGGAGACATTGGGGCGGATCGTGCGGTCGTTTTAAACCGGAACTGAGTCAAGGACATGGCCACACAGGTGGGCGCAGTCTTCTCTTATTGAAGAGTGCACCTTCCCTGGTTCAATGTTGAGTGTCCCACGAGCATGCCTATTCGCACCGACCTTATACCGCTACCCATCCCCCCCAACTACATGCGTGCAGCCGAACAGAAACAAGTACGCGAGATGACCGGCCCGGAGGGGCGCCCGGCCGGTGACCATCGTTCGGCAGAACGGATCATCAAACAAAGCCCGGTGCTGAAGCACTTCCTGGACAACCGGGACAACTACCACCTGATCGATGAATTGATGATGCAGATGGGTGACTGGACCGAGGCCAACCCTGACGCGGAGTCCCGGGCCAACGCGGCCTACGACCTGGACAAAGTCTTGCGTTTCATCGACAACGTCGATGATCGCACCCTCAACTGCAGCCGAAACCGCAATGGCTACATCGACGGTTTTTGCGCGAATGGCTATGGCACCGCCGATAACTCGGAGGTCCGCCTGCTGCAGGCCTTTTCCTATAAAGGCTACGAGGTACTGCGCTACCTGCGGACCTGATCACCCACGCCCTTAACGACCTCCCCCAAGATCCAGAAAGGTGCCGGTGGTATACGAGGCTTTGTCCGACAGTAGCCAGATAATCGCCTCGGCCACTTCATCCGGGCGCCCACCGCGCGCCATGGGGATGCCCGACTCGAGTTTGCTGACACGGTCCGGGTCGCCGCTGAGGGCGTGGAAGTCAGTGAAGATATAGCCAGGGCGTACGGCGTTGACCCGAATACCCTCGCCCGCCACCTCCTTGGACAGGCCCACGGTGAACGTGTCGAGCGCGCCTTTGGAGGCGGCATAGTCCACATATTCGCCCGGCGAACCCAGGCGTGCCGCCACCGACGACACGTTGACGATACTGCCGCCCTGCCCGCCGTGCTTGGGCGACATGCGCAGCACCGCATGCTTGGCACACAGGATCGGCCCCAGCACGTTGGTCTTCATGATCTTGAGAATGCGGAACTCGGACATCTCATCGACCCGCGACTTATGCCCCACGGTACCGGCATTGTTGACCAGTGCGGTGACCCGGCCCAACTCGGCGTCGACGCGGTTGAACAGGCCGATCACTTCATCTTCGATACTCACGTCGGCGCGCACAGTGATCGCCTGGGCGCCCAGCGCACGGACCTGCTCCAGCACGCGATGGGCCGCCTCTTCGTCAGACTGGTAATTGATGCAGATGCGATAGCCCTGGCGTGCCGCCAGCAAGGCCGTCTCGGCGCCAATCCCACGACTGCCACCGGTGATGATGACGACTTTGTCCATGCGTGTGGTCTCCTGATTCAACCTGAGAGAAAGGGTTGGATCCAAGAATACCCGTCACGCACGGCTTTTGTCAGGGGCTACGGCGTCTTCGGCGCGTTGGATATCGGCCATGAACCCGTCCGCCGGCAACGGGTGCCCCAGCAGATAGCCTTGCAGGGAATTACAACCCAGGCGCGTCAGGAAATTCTGTTGCACATCGGTCTCCACACCTTCGGCCACGATACGCAGGCCCAGGGCCTGGCCCAGTGCAACGATGGCCGAAACGATGGCGGCGTCGTCACTGTCGTGCTCCAGGTCGCGCACAAAGCCCCGATCGATCTTCAACTCGTTGGCAGGCAGGCGCTTGAGGTACATGAGGCTGGAGTAACCGGTGCCAAAGTCATCGATGGACAGATCGACGCCCATGTCGGAGAGCTGTTGCAACACTGTCATGCTCGCGTCGGCGTCGCTCATGGCGGTGGTCTCGGTGATTTCCAGGGTCAGGTTGTTGGCCGGCAACTGATGGCGCTCCAGGGCCGAGGCCACGCTCTTGACCAACCCCGCGTGACAGAACTGCAAGGCCGACAGGTTCACTGCAATGCGCCAGTCCTCATAACCCTGGGCGTACCACAGGGCCATCTGGCGACAGGCTTCGTTGAGCACCCATTCGCCAATCGGAATGATCAACCCGGTCTTTTCCGCCAGTTCGATGAACATCGCCGGCAGCAACAGCCCCTGCTGCGGATGCTCCCAACGCAGCAACGCCTCGGCCCCCACGGCGATGCCACTGACCGCGTCGAACTTGGGCTGGTAATACAAACGAAATTGCTCGTGCTCGACAGCATTGCGCAAATCCTGCAACAGTTGCAGTTGCTTGCGCGCATTGGTGTTCATCGAGACGTCGAAGAAGCTGTAGCCGTTTTTGCCCATGCCCTTGGCGTGATACATCGCGGCGTCGGCGTTCATCAACAGTTCCTGGGGGTTGCCACCGTTGCCCGGGAACAGGGCGATGCCAACACTGGCGGAGATCTTCAACTCGTGTTCGGCGACCCTGAAGGCCCGGTTGAGCAGGCCCACCTGACGCTCGGCCAGGCCCATGGCATCGTCGGGCTGGCCCAATTGCACCAGCAGCACGAACTCATCGCCGCCGATACGCGCCAGGGTGTCCTGGCCCCGCAGGTCTTCGCGCAGGCGCAAACCGACTTCACGCAGCAACTGGTCACCCATGTGGTGACCGAAGGCATCGTTGACTGGCTTGAAGCCATCCAGGTCGATAAACATCAACGCAAAGCAACCGCCCTGCTCTTTCACCGCTTGGATCGCTTGTTGGATACGGTCGGCCAGCAACGTGCGATTGGGCAGCCCGGTGAGCATGTCATGCAGGGCCAGGTGGGTCAGCTCCTGGTTGGCCAGGGTCAGGGAATCGGCCAGCACCGCAGTGCGGGCTTCCAGGCGGGCGTCGAGCAACGAGGTCAGCAGTGCGATGATCAATACCGCCAACGAGGTCACCAACACCAGGTTGTCCAGGCCTTTACCGCTCAAGCCGGTCAGCGCCGCGCCACAGAAGCTTTCATCGGCAAACCGCGCGGCCGCCATGCCGGTGTAATGCATGCCCACGATGGCCACGCCCATCACCACCGCCGCACCGCCGCGCAACAGGCGCACGTAGGGCGTGTTGCGACGCAGATTGTGGGCGATCAACAGCGCCGCGCCGGACGCCACCACGGCGATCAACAATGAGGCGCCAAACAACGTTGGGTCGTAGTCGATGCCGGGGGTCATGCGCATGGCAGCCATGCCGGTGTAGTGCATGCTGCTGATGCCCGCGCCCATGACCAACGCACCAAACGCCAGTTGCCAGGCGGGCAAGCGCGGCTGATTGATCAGCCATAACGCAAAGCCGCTGGAGAGCACCGCGATCAACAACGACAGTGCGGTAATGCCCAGGTCAAACCCGAGGGCGAACGGCAGGCGCAACGCCAACATGCCGATAAAGTGCATGGACCACACGCCCACGCCCATCGCCACGGCCCCGCCGGTCATCCACAGGTACACCGCGCGACCTTTGGTGGTCGCGATACGGCCGGCCAAGTCCAGGGCGGTATAAGACGCCAGGATCGCGACGAACAAGGAGATCACGACAAGAGAGGGAGAATAACTACCGATGAGCATGGGACTTCTCAAAACCGACGGGCCTGAAAAGCCCGTGCCAGGTGGCAAAGCGAGCGATTGTAGCGAGAATAATTCTTGTACAGTTGATTTATTAGCGTATAGCCATTACTGGCATTTTGACGTCAATCTACCGACTTAAATTCAGCGCAAATCCGGCGCCGAATGGAGTCCAAATGTGGGAGCGGGCTTGCTCGCTCCCACATTGGCTTCGAGTTCACACTTAATCGTTGTCTTTTACCGATGTGTGCCCATCCCAGCCACCGCCCAACGCGGCGATCAGTTGCACACTGGCCACCAATCGAGTCTGGAGCAGGGTCAGCACTGTGCGCTCGTTGCTCAGCGCCGTGGCCTGTACGGTGACCACATCCAGGTAGGCGATCAGCCCGGCCTTGTACTGGTTCTGGGTCAGGCGCAGGGATTCACGTGCAGCGGCCAGCGCTTCGTTGCTGACCACGGCCTCGTCTTCCAGCACCTTGAGCTGCACCATGTAGTTTTCCACTTCACGGAAACCGTCGAGCACGGTCTGGCGGTACTTGGCCACGGTTTCGTCATAGCTGGCAATGCTGCGGTCGACTTCAGCCGAACGCTGGCCGCCGTCGAACAGGGTCATGGCCAATTTGGGCCCCACCGACCAGAAACGGTTCGGCAGGCTGATCCAGTCGGCGTAGGTGCTGCTCGAATAACCACCGGCCAGGCTCAGGGTCAGGTCCGGGTAGTAGGCGGCCTTGGCCACGCCAATATTGGCGTTGGCGGCGATCACCGAACGCTCGGCCGAGGCGATGTCCGGGCGGCGCTCCAGCAACTGCGACGGCAGGCTCGCCGGAATCTGCGGCAACGCCGGGATGCTTTGGCTGACGGCCAGGTTGAAGTTGGCCGGCGCCTCGCCGATCAACACCGCGATGGCGTTCTCCAGCTGGGCGCGCTGCCAGATCAGGTCGATCAGGCTGGCCTGGGTGGTCTTGAGCTGGGTTTGCGCCTGGGCGATGGCGTCCTTGCCGGAAATGCCGGCGCGGTATTGGTTTTCGGTCATGGTCAGCGAACGCTGGTAGGCGTCCAGCGTGGCTTGCAGCAGACGGGTCTGTTCGTCCATGACCCGCAGTTGCAGATAGTCCTGCACCAGTTCCGATTGCTGGCTCAGGCGCATCGCCGCCAGGTCCGCCGAGCTGGCTTCGGCCGTGGCTTCATTGGCTTCCAGACCTCGGCGCAGCTTGCCCCAGACGTCGGCTTCCCAACTCACACCCAGCTGGGCATTGAGGGTGTCGCGGATCCCGCTGCTGGAACTGCTCAGGCTGGCGTTACTGCTGCCGGTGCCCTGGCTGGCGCGGGTTTTGCCGGCGCTCAGGTCCACCGTCGGGAAAAACGCGCCACGGGCACTGCGCACCTGGGCCTGGGCCTGACGAAAGCGCGCTTCGGCCTGGGCGACGGTCTGGTTGGATGTGTTCAGGCGCACCACCAGGTCATTGAGCTGAGGGTCGCCGTAGAGCTCCCACCAGGCGCCACGGGCCAGGGAGTCGCTGGGGCTGGCTTGGCGCCAGCCCTGGGCCTCCTTGAATTGCGCGGGCTCGATGACTTCCGGGCGTTTGTAGTCGGGGCCGATGGCGCAGGCGCTGAGCAGCAGGGCCAACCCGACAGTTGGAACGAGTTTACTCGCCAAGGTGGTCAACGATAGCGTGCTCAATCGGGAGGTACGCGGTGCCTGGGCGTTTTTCGCCGGCAAGCCGGCTCCTACAGGAAAATGCATCGGAGCGGCAAACAGATGCAGTGCATTGGCGGGTGTTGAATCGGTCATAGCGCAGTGTCCAAGGCAGCATCGGTCCGCACGCCGCGCCAGGCATTGAAGCGATGGCGTGCGCGGTCTAGATAGAGGTAAACCACCGGGGTGGTGTAAAGGGTCAGGATCTGGCTGAACACCAGGCCACCGATAATGGTCAGGCCCAGGGGCTGGCGCATTTCGGCGCCGTCGCCAGCGCCGAGCAGCAACGGCAAGGCGCCGAGGATCGCCGCCAGGGTGGTCATCAGGATCGGCCGTAGACGCAGCAGGCAGGCACTGCGGATCGATTCCAGCGGGCTCATGCCGTCGTGGCGTTCCAGTTGCAGTGCCAGGTCGATCATCAGGATCGCGTTTTTCTTCACCACGCCAATCAACAGGAACAAGCCCAACAGCGAGATGAGGCTGAACTCACCGCCCAACAGGTAGATGGACAACAGCGCCCCCACCCCCGCCGACGGCAAGGTGGACAGGATGGTCAGCGGGTGAATGTAGCTTTCGTACAGAATGCCCAGCACCAGGTACACCGCCACCAGCGCACCGAGGATCATGAACGGCTGACCCTTCTGGGTCGCCGCGAACGCATCGGCGGTGCCGGCCATCTTGGCGATCACGTCTTCCGGCAAGCCCACCTTGGCCACCGCCCGTTCGATGGCGGCCATGCCCTGCTCCACCGTGACGCCAGGCGCCATGTCGAAGGCAATGTTCTGCGAAGCGAACTGGCCCTCATGGCGTACGGTGTCATCGGCCAGGCTGTTTTCATAATGGGCGATGGTCGACAGCGGAATCCGCGCGCCTGTCGACGTGATGACCTGCACCTGGTTGAGGGTGATTGGGTCCTTGGCATAAAGCGGATTGACCTCCATCACCACCTGGTACTGGTTGAGGCTGTCGTAGATGGTCGAGATCTGCCGCTGGCTATAGGCGTTGTTCAGCACCGAGGTGACCATGGCCATGTCCACCCCGAGGCGCTTGGCCTGGTCGCGGTCCACGATCAGCGTGACCTGCGCCGCGCCGCGCCCTTCACGGGCGTCGATGGCGGTCAGCTCAGGCAGCGTATGGAACGCGGCCACCACCTTCGGGTACCACTCGCGCAAGGCCGCCAGGTCACCGCTCTGCAGGATGTAGGAATACTGCGCGCTGCTTTGGTCACGGCTGCCACCAAATTGCAGGTCCTGGTCGGCCATCAGGAACAACCGCCCACCCGGCACCAGCGGCACGTCCTTGCGCAGGCGCTCGATCACCGCCTGGGCGGAAATCTTGCGTTCGCTGATGGGCTTGAGGCGCACCAGCATCACCGCGTTATTGGTGCCGTTGTTGCCACCAATAAAGCCGGCCACGCTGAGCACCGCAGGGTCCTTGAGCACGGCCTGGCGAAAGGTTTCCATCTTCGGCTGCATCACGCCGAACGACAGGCCGTCGTCACCGCGCACAAAACCGATCAACTGTCCGGTGTCCTGCTGCGGCATGAAGGTCTTCGGCACCACCACATACAGTGCGACGTTGACGCCAATGGTCAGCAGCAGGCTGAGCAACGTCAGGCGTCGGTGGCGCAGCACCCAGTCGAGGCTGGTGGCGTAACCGGCCACCATGCGGTCGTTGACCTTCTGGCTCCAGCGCTGCAGGCCGGTCATCTGGCCCTTGATATGCGGCTTGAGCCAGCGCGCGCAGAGCATCGGGGTCAGGGTCAGCGACACCACCAGCGACACGATGATCGCCGCCGACAGCGTGATGGAAAACTCGCGGAACAGGTTGGTGACAATCCCGCCCATGAACAGGATCGACAGGAACACCGCCACCAGCGACACGTTCATCGACAGCAAGGTAAACCCGACTTCTTGGGCGCCCAGGTACGCCGCCTTCATCGGCGGCACGCCTTCGTCGATATGCCGGGAAATGTTCTCCAGCACCACAATGGCGTCGTCCACCACCAGGCCGGTGGCCAGGATCA
>Ga0157375_10000372_pt1 | contig 40752 bp, 31 predicted proteins | sample M35metaG_FD_115311 | JGI IMG/M metagenome (GOLD analysis project Ga0157375, IMG submission 115311) | Miscanthus rhizosphere microbial communities from Kellogg Biological Station, Michigan, USA - M3-5 metaG | ecosystem: Host-associated > Plants > Roots > Rhizosphere > Soil | place: USA: Michigan...
CCGCCCAGTTCTGCGCCGCCGGAACCGCTGCCAGCCGCGTTGCCGCTGATGGCACTGAAATTGGACGACGTAATCAGCACCGTGCCGCCCTGGTTCCAGATTGCGCCGACACCGCGACCGCCGTCGCCACCGTTCAGGTTATTGCTGCCCTGGCCGCTGCCGCCGCCACCACCGCCGCCCGCGCCGATGTTATTGCTGATGACCGAGGTGCCGATGATTTTCAGGGTGCCGGTAGATGCGTTGTAAATGCCGCCGGCCGCATTGCCGCCGACACCGCCGACCTTGTCCCAACCGGACCCGCCCCCGCCGCCGCCGATGGAAATAGTGCCGTTGTTGGCCGTGCCGCCATTGCCGCCGTTGCTGTAATAGGACACACCCACCCCGCCGGCCCCGCCGGTGGTAGAACCGCCGCGCCCGCCCATGTGCGTCGCGTCATAGCCTCCGCCATAGCCGCCGGCGCCACCGCTGCCAGCCTGCCCGCCCAGCGTACCGGTGCCCGGCCCGGCGGTCCCGCCATGGCCACCGCCCTGACCGCCCAGGCCGCCACCACCGCCGCCACCGCCGCCGTAGTTGGCGCCCGTGACACCGCCGCCACCGCCGCCGCCCGCCGCTGCGTTGCCGGTGACTGAAACGTTATTCAAGGTCAGGATACCGGCGTTGAAAATCCCGCCGCCCATGGCGCCGGTTGCCCCGTAGCCGCCATTGCCGCCATTGCCGGAAACCAGACCACGAGTGATGACCAGACCGTCCAGCGTCACTGTACTGCCGGAGGTGATTTCCACCACCCGCGTCTTGTATTGACCATCGAGGGTAACGTCAGCGACGCCGTCGTTATTCAGGTCACCGTCCACGGTGATGTTCTTGTTGATCAGCAATTCAGAGGTGAGCTGCACCGTCATACTGCTGCTGAACGTCACAATATCGCCGTTCTGCGCCGAAGCCAGAGCCGCGCGCAGCGAGCCCACCCCGGTGTTCGCGTTGTTGGTCGCGGTCCACGTGGCCAGCCCCCACTGGTAGTCGTTCATGGCTTTGGTCGACAGCACGTTGGCGCTTTCGATGGTGCCGGTGGCGATCTCCAGGTCCCAGTCACCGCCCACACCGGTGCGGTTGGTCGACGCCGCCACGTCACGGCCGGTCAATTGCGCCAGGGAATCAACGAAATTTTGCCCGCGCTCGCCTTCGGCGGTGTAGCAGCCGTAGATCAGGATGTCGCCGCCGACATTCATGTCCTTGCCGATTTGCCCCAGCACCGCGCTGCGGGCAGCCACGTTATCCGCCGACAAGTACGTGGTGCCGAGCCACAGATCGCCCGCGTTGCCGTGGGCGATGATTTGCACCGAGCTGACGCCCTGATGCGTATCGAGGTAATCGGCGATTTGCTGCAGGCCGTCCTTGCTGCCGTCCAGCTGTACCACCTGGGTTCCGGGCGCCACGCCCTGCAGCAAGCTGGCGGAGTCTTTTACCCGGGCGTCGACAAACACCACGGTTTGCCCCGGCACCGCCACGGGTGCAGCGGCTGGCGCGTCGGCCTGGCCATGGGTGTCCTTGCTTGCGACCGGGTGGTCGCCGGTCGGCGCCTTGGCCGCGTCAGCGGTGGGATGGCTGTCGGGCTGCGCCACGTCGGCCACGGTGGCGGCGACGGCGCCATCGAACAGCATGCGCGGTTCAAGGGGCATGATCATGGGCGAGACCCGCGCCCGTGCTACTTCGCTAACCCGCGACTTGCGATTGCTCCACCACATGTTGCTCACCCGGCGTCGAACGTTCTTTGAGAGAAAATAAAACGCCGCGATCAATTGATCGCGGCGTTGGCCTTCATACGAATCACATTGGCGGCACTGGCTGAGCCGTCCTGCCAAAACGACAACTCGGTGTACTGCTGGAACAGGTCCGGCGGCAAAATCGTGCGCCGCGCCTGCAGGCGCACCTTGGGCTGGACCTTGTGCAAGCCGGACACACCCAGCGCCTGGTCAAACTCGGGCGCGTCGTAGACGAGGTTGTTGAAGTCATGCTCAAACCACGGCTCGCCGATAAAGTCGTACACCAGCCGCAGTACCCGCTCCGGGGCCTGACTGAGCAGGTCGTAATCGACGATCAGCAATGAGTCGGCGTGTTCGCCGTAATAGGCTTCCTTGAGCGCCGCCCACGAGAAGCCCACCAACCGGTTGCGCTGCGCCAGGGTTTCACAGCGGCTGTACACCGTGTTGCGCTCGACATCGTCGCCAAACAGCTTGGTGTTTTCAAAAGGATTGGCGCGGTACAGCCGTTCCAGGCTGTCCATGATCCAGGCGACGTTGCGCACGCAGGCAATGACTTTGGATTGGGGAAACAGGTCATGCAGCGCGGGCATGCGCGCGCACCATTGGCGGTTGGTGTCGAACACCAGCGGCGTGGCGGTTTTGTCGGCGTAGTAGGAGTCGAAGAGACCGCGCAACAGGCGGCGGCGGGTATTGGCGTCAATCACCGCGCCAAACTCGCTGCCGGCGCTGCATTGCGCCAGCACGCCATTGAACAGGGTGCCAACGGGGCTGCTCATGCCCGCGTGAAAACGCGGGTTCTGCAGCAAAATCGCCGAGAGCAGGGTGGACCCTGAACGGGGCAATCCGGAGATAAAGTGATACTGCAATCCCTTCACCACTTTGTCAGACAAAAATCCATTTGTGGCCGTAGAGTAGTTCAGGATTGCGCGATCAACTAGTGGTCAATTGCCACTATTTTGGTATTCCCCTAATACCGAATGGATATTAACGGCAGCCCTCGGGCTGCGAAGGCTCTGGCCCGCGGCACAGCACGAACAGACGCGCCCGAGCCCCGCCGCCATCTTGTTGCAACAATTGGCGCCAGCCTTCGGGAATCGGCGCGAAATCGTCCGGTATGTCGGTGCTGCTGATCAGCCACACGCGCCGGGTATCGGCGGGTAATGCCGACAAACGGTCGAGGTAAATGCGCCCGCCATCCTGGTCCACCAGGGTGCCGAAGCCATAGGCATTCGGCCGGGTGGGCGTGCCGTCGGGCTTGGGCGGGGTATAGAGCTGCAATTGGGCGTCGGTCTGGTCGTAATACACGTAGCTGAGGTACCACATCATGTCGCTCAGGACGATGCGGTCATCCTCCTGATAGTTGCGGTTGACGAACTCCACCGGCACGTTGAACTGGTCATGCTCATCCACGGTGAAGTTGTTCTTGAGCCCCACCAGCTCCACGCCGACGAACAGCACGAACAACGCGGCGCCCAGCCACGATAGCCGTGTGGGCAGGCGGTCGATCGCCAGTGCGACAAGGATTGGCAAGCCCAACGCGTACACGGTGAGGTAGCGCTCGATAAACACCGGCGAGATAAAAGACACGCCGTACACCAGCAGCAACGGCAGCAGGAAGAACAGCGCCAGCAGGCAGGCGGGGCGCTGGCGCTCGCGGTCTCGCCAGGCAGTCACGCCGACCACGGCGATCAAAAGCAGCGGGAACAGCCAGAACAGCGGCTTCCAGAAGCCGATCCCCTCGTCCTGGAGCATGAACTGCCAGATCATCGACGGTACCGAGATCAACGACACCGGGTCTTCCCAGCCGATGTCGCCGCCGACCTTGAGCTGCTCGACATGTTGCACCAGGTCCAGCAGGTTCGGCAGCCAGGGCAGGTACAGCGCCACAACGACCGCATTGGCGCACCACCAGGACGGACGCAGGATCAAGCGTTGGCCTGCCGGCTGGGTGCGGCACAACAGGCCCAGGTAAGCCCAGTGCACCAGCACGCACAGCGCGGTGAAATAATGGGTGTAGAAGCCAGCCGTCAGCAGCAGCACATAGGCCGCCAGGTAGCGCGTGCGTTCGGGCTGGCGGACCCAGTACACCAGCGCCAGTGTGGCGCCCAGCAGCCAGACGGCCAGCAGCGAGTACATGCGCACTTCCTGGCTGTAGCGCACCGCTGACGGAAACAACGCCAGCAGCAGGCCTGCCAACACGGCCGCGCGGCGAGTGGACACCTGCCGCGTGAGCCAGATACCCAGGCCCACCGCGACCACGCCAGGAATGGCACTCATGCCGCGGATCGACCAGATGCCGTCACCGAACAGCTCGATCCAGCCCCGCAGCATGAAAAAATACAACGGCGGGTGTACGTCATGGGCCGCGTGAAACCACAGGTCGGCCATGGCGTATTCACTGAGCAGCAGGCTGGAGCCTTCGTCGCCCCAGATCGCCGCTGCCGTCAGGCAATAAAAGCGCACGCCCATGGCCAGCGCCAGGATCGGCACCCACCACAAACGGCTGAGCCAACCGGCACCTTCCCAGGCGCCATCGAGGCGATTGACTGCGGGAAATACCCCAACCTTGTCGTCTTGTTCTACCACAGACCGTCGCACCTCAATTCCCCTGAAACTGCCCGTTGGCCGGGCAAAACCTGCACACGTGCAAACAAGCGCCACTCTAGGACAAAAGCCCCGGTTTCGCTCGCTGTTTCGCAGCCGACAGGCGGCGCGCAACAGCTGCGTCTACGCTCTGCGATGACGCCAGATCGATTGGCGTCACACCCCGTATAGCCCATACAAGGATGAGCGATTCATGGAAGTATTCATCGGCACCATTCAACCCTTTGCGTTTAACTTTGCCCCGCAAGGCTGGGCCTTGTGCGCCGGCCAGACCCTCTCCATCAACCAGAACCAGGCATTGTTCGCCCTGATCACCACCACCTATGGCGGCGATGGCGTGCAAACCTTCAAGTTGCCAGACCTGCAAGGGCGGCTGCCCGTCGGCCAGGGTAGCGGCGCAGGCCTGACCACGCGCGTCATCGGCGAGTTTTCCGGCACCGAATCCGTGACGGCCACGCTGGTCAACCTGCCGGTCCATACCCACACCGCCACCTCAATCACGGCCACAACGGCCATCCAACTGACGAGCGTGACCAGCAACCCGGTGACAACACCCACCGCCACCAACGCCTTTATCGGCGCCTCCGGCGGCGGACCGGGCAGCGCTTCGATCTACTCGGACCAACAGGGTGCCAACCCGGTGCCACTCCAGGGGGTGACCACCACGGTGACCAGCCCGACGATCGGCCCGGCCGGCCAGGGTCAACCGATGGGGTCCATGAACCCCTTCCTGGCGATCAATTTCAGCATTGCCCTGAGCGGCATCTTTCCGTCACGCGGCTGACGCACTGCCTTGGCCGAGGCTCGCGGGCCTCGGCACCTCTGACGTGGAGCCTTCCCATGCTGAACCTGGTTACTCTCGAACACTTTCGACCGTTGCTCACGCGCACCAGCGTGCTGTACCTGCCGGACGGCTCGGCGCTGCCGATCCAGGTGCAAAGCCTGCGCGAAACGCCAGACGCCACTATGCCCGGCGCCACTCGTGGAGCGTTCAGTGTGCAACTCAACAGCCTCGGCCCGACGGACTTCGTCGATGGTTTATGCCGCTTGCCACTGCCCGGGGCTTCCCTGGAACAGGTGTTCGTGTCTCGCGAGCCCGCCATGGGCCGCGACAGCGAGCGCGGTTATTTCTGCATCGTGTTCAACTGAGACGGGTACCACACCAACCGCTGTGCGGCGGGTGTCTGCTCCTCCACCCGAAACCCCAGCGCCAGGTAATGCTGGCGCGCCTGGGGGTTACTGGCCCACACCACCGTGGCCACCGGGCAGAACACCTGCGTAGCGGCTTGCTGCACCCCTTTGAGCACCGCACGGCCAAAACCCTGGCCGCGAGCGGCAGGGATAAACGCCAGGTACAACACGCGGATTTCATTGGGGCCGAAGTCTGCACTCAAGGCGCCGATGGGCGTGCCGAGTTTTTCGATCACGTAATGCAGGGCGCCGGGAAAATGCGTGTCCATGCCGGCTTCCTGAACCTGGAACTGCTGGCTGATCACCTCGTCCACCAGGCCCTGCTCGCCATCGATCCACTGCAAATCCGCCCGCGCCGAGCGGTACAAACTGTGCAAAAACGGCTGATCACTCGCCCGTGACGGGCGCATCTCCAACCCCAGCGCCAACGCGCCCTCCTTGTTCATCATCGCGTTCAACTCCTGTCAGAACCCGCTTTCCCGAACCCCCAATGCTGCTGCCCGTCGCCAGGCCACACCCAGCACCGACTCGCTGCGCCCTTGCAGCACCACCACGCCGCGCAACGGTTGGTGTGGGGTTTCGATTGTTTGCACACTTTTCAACCGCGCGCCGTATTGGGCCTGCACCGGCTCCGGGCGCTGGTTTTCGTCACGGCGCACGGCAATCGGCCCGTGGTGATCGGATGTCAGCGCCTCCTGGTCCAGATAGGCCACGCCGTTGGCATCGATATCGGTCAACTCCACGGCGATGGCGGCGTGCATCGGGTCATCGGCGATAAACCGCCCGGTCGACCCTGGCGCAACCCGCCACAGTTCCGCTTCGGCCAGGTAGCCGCGAAAGCGCGCGCCGTCTTCCACCACTTGCGCCAGCGCGTCCTTGGGCGACAACCAACGGCCCACGCTCAATTGCGGCAACACATCGCGCACGGTGCCCGCGTGGGGCGCGCGCAACAGCAAGCGCTCACGCTGAGCGGCCAGCCCACGGTATTCGGCGAGGGCCTGGGACAAGCGTTGATCGTTGATACCGGCGTCTGCCGCCGTTTCGCTGCGCCCGGCCTGGCGGCGCATCTGCAGCTGCAGAATCTCCACTTCACGGCGCACGATGCTTTGCCGGGCGTCCAGGTCCGGCGACTCCAGCTCCACCAGCACCTGGCCCTGGGTCACCACCTGGCCATCCACCACCCGCAATTGTTTGACCCGCGCCGCCACCGGCGCATGCAACGCACTGGCCCGCCCGGCTTCGAGCATGGCGGGCAATTCCACCGCGCTGCGCCATGGCACCACCAACACCAGCACGATCAACGCCAGGCCCAGGCCGCTGAGCAGCGCCCGGGGCGTGTGGGCCTGGCTGCGACGACCCCACCATTCGCGCCATTCCTTGCAGATGGGCAGGAAGATGAACCACACCAGTTCCACCAACATGAGGAAGATCCCCAGCAGCTTGAAGAACAGGTGATACACCGCCAGCGCAATCCCCAGAAACAACGCCGCGCGCCACAACCACGACAGGTAGCCCCACCACAACAGCCGCCGCTGCATCACCGGTGACCAGGGCTCCGGCGCCGGCTCGCCATAACCGAACAGCGCCTCGCGCAGGCGCCAGCGGCACAGGGCAAAGGCGCGGCCTTGCAAATTGTCGACGCCCCATAAGTCGCTGATCAAAAAGTAACCATCAAAACGCATGAACGGGTTGAGGTTAATCGCCAGCGTCGTCAACCACGTCGCACTGGCCAACATGAACGCGGCGGTACGCGCGGGGCCGTCCGGCAACAGCGACCACGCCAGCAACGCCACGCATGCCAGCAGCAGTTCGGCCATCACGCCACCGGCACCGATCATCAACCGCGCCCGGCGATCATTGACCCGCCAAGCGTCGCTCACATCGGTGTAGAACATCGGCAGCAACACCATGAACGCCACCCCCATGCTCTGCACGCGACAACCGGCGCGCTTGGCCATGAACGCGTGGCCGAACTCATGGCACAGCTTGGCAAAGAACAGCGCCACGCCAAATGCGAGAGCGCCGCCCAGGCTGAACAAATGCGGGAACGTCGCCAGGAAGCGCTGCCAGTCCCGCGCCACCAGGAACACGCCCAGCCCCAACACAATGGGCAAACCGTAGCGCAACAACCCCGGGCCGAAGCGCGCCAGCCATGGCCAGGCGCGGTTGAGGAATGCATCCGGCCGCCACAGCGGGATGCGGAAAAACAGGTATTGATGCAGCAGCACCTGCCACAGGCTTTGTTTCTGGGCGGCGGATTTGTAGAGATAGCTGGCGCGTTGCTCCGGGTCGAGGGCGGCGATCAGGTCGTGGGCGCGCAAGAAGCACAGCAACTCTTCCACCTCGGCACCGCCCAACGGCAAACCCGGCTCGCGGTTGGCGGCTTGCAGGACTTTTGCCGGATCCCCCAGGGACCAGTGGCGCAACAAGCGAATAGCCGTGGCGCCCAATTTGAAATAGCGCCCGCGTACCGGGTCAGCCAGGGTCCAGCGAGGCGAACCATCCAATGCCGGCCCACTGCTGGACAGTTGCAGGTCGTCGCGCAGCGGGGGCAGGCTCATCAGAGGCCAACGCTCTGGCGCAGGCCCGCCAGCGGCCGGCGCAACAGGTACAGCGCCAGCGGTGCACGCTCACCGTAGATCTTCGCCGTACCACGCAAGCCGATACGGGGCGATGCGGCATCGAACTGCGCATCCAAGCGGTAAGCCAATTGGCCGCCCGGCGTGGGCTGCGCCTCGTAGGCCGCGCGTTGCAGGGTGGCCAGGTAGCGTTGCAAGGGGTCGCTGTCGAGAAATAGCGCGACCTGGGCGTTGGGCGCCAGGGCAATCGCATCACCCACGGCCAGTTCGATGCGCAGCTCGGCCTGGCCAGGGTCGGCGATCTGCAGCAGGCGCTCACCGGTTTGCACCGGTTTACCGGTCCAGCGCTCGGCGTCGGCGAAGACCGCAATACCGTCGCGCTCGGCGCGCACTTCGCTGCGCTTGAGCAGTTCACGAGCGTAGTCGCGTTCGGCGCGTTTTTGCTCGACGCGGGCGGCCAGCAGGTCGATGCGCGAACTCGATTCGGCATCGGCGAACGCTCGCTGGGCGTTGGCCTTGAGTTCGGCTTCCGCCACGCCCAGGGCGCGCGCCGCCACATCGGCCTGGGCCGTGAGGGTGGTGCTTTCAAAGCGCAGCAGCAGGTCGCCGGTTTTCACCGTCTGGTTGGGCTTGACCAGGAACTCGGCGATCACCCCATCCAGCGGTGCTGCCACCACTTGCCCGGCCAGCGGCACCACTTCGGCCGGCGCCAATACCGACTGGCGCACCGGAATCAGCAGCATCAACAGCAACGCGACCACCACCAGCACCTGGCGTTTGCGCGTCAGGCGCAGGCGCCATGGCCGGCGCGGTTGCAGTGCATGCCAGGCATGGCTGTAGGTGCCGCCTAATTGCGAAAGCAATACTTGCTCGGCAGGGTTCCACGGCGTATCCCGTGCCAGCCACAGGCCGCCGAACACTTGACCTTGCGGGTCGATCATCGGCAGCCAGAACACATGGGCAGCCGACAAACTCTGCCAATCGGCCTGCACCGCGTCGCTCAGTTGCTCGGCGGGCACCACCCGCGCCGTCTCGCCCAACCCTTGGCTGTGCAACTGCGCCACCGCCTGTTCGACAAATGCCACGAACGGCGCGTTCGGGTCGACACTGCTTACCGCTGTGACAGCCTGCACCTTGCCGGCGATCAGCAGTGCGGCATGGCGATAACCGAACAGCGGCTGCCCATCGTTGACCAGGCTGTAGGCCAGTTGCTCGGTGGTGCGCGCGGCGCGGGTCTGGCGCTCAAGGTCGAGGAACTGCGCGAACACCCGCTCGGTGTTGCCCGGCATCGGTGCGTTCATTGCAGTTGAGCAAAGTGCGCGGTGCCGCTCATGCCGGCCATCAAGCCCGTGGCATTGGGCAGGGTGGCGACCAACAGCAGCGTCTGGCTGCCCTCATCGATACGCGCGCCGAGGCGCTTGACCGTGGCGCTGAACGCTTGCCCGGTTTCGTCGGGGGTGAAGTTGAAGGTCTGGCCGGGCTTGAGTTTGTCCATCCAGCGCGACGGCACCAACAGGTGGATTTCCAGGCTGCGGTTGTCGACGATTTCCAGCAGCGGCGCGCCCGCCGACACGCTCTCGTAGCGCTGGACCTTGCGCTGCACCACCTGGCCGTCATACGGCGCCAGCACGCTGCAGCGTTTGACCTGCACCTGATACACCTGGGATTGGGCTTGGGTTTCGGTGAGCTTGGCTTCGGCGCGGGCCACTTCAAAACGCCCGACGGAATTGAGCGCCGCCAATTGCTTGTTGTGGGCCAGCTCTTCACCGGCGCCACGGCTAGCGGCTTGGGCGGCGTTGAGCTGGGCCTGGTAGGCCGAGCAGTCAAAACGCGCCAGGGTGTCGCCCTTCTTGAACGACTCACCCTCGCTGAACGGCAGCTCGACGATGCGCCCCGACAGCTCGCTGGCCAGCATCGCCTGGTCGCGGGCGCGCAATACGCCACGGGCCTCGCTGCTGGCGCTGGCTGCGGCGGCGGCCGGCTGATCCAGCAGCGGATCCTGGGCCAGGGCCAACGGTGCAATGCCCATCCAGCAGGAAAATCCGAACACCCATCCACGTAACAGCTTCATACGATCGACCTCCCTGACGATGTCCGCAGTCTAGGGCAGAGAGGGTAAATTGCCACTACTAAAAATCGGACAAATCAGCATTTTGCGTAGGCCTTCACCGAAGCCGATGTCGGTTCAAGCTATGATTGCCCTCCTCCAAGGACTCAGGATCAAGGACACGTCATGCGCATCGGTTTTCTGTCACCCCTGGCACTGGCCCTGCTGGCCGGCGCTTCCCTGCAGGCCCAGGCCAGTTCCGACGACTCGTGCTACCCCGATTGGCGGGTGTCGCGCAGCAGCCTGGACACCTGCAGCAACCTGCCCTTCCTGAGCCCGGGCAATGACAGCCGGGTGAACCTGCGCCTGTTGCTGGCCGATAAAAAATCCGCGCCCCTGACCCCCGACGCCCTGAATGACGATGACCTGGCCCAAGGCTTCGGCCCGGTGCCGTTCCCGGTGTATCGCCTGGCGCCACGGGCCGACAGCACCACCGAGCCTGATAACGGCCCCGACGATTCCCGAACCGCTGAACTCGATACCTTGCTCGGCCCGCTGGGCATCAAGCGCGACGAGTACAAAACCGCCGGCGAAGCCTTCCTCAATGGCGAAGGCAGCCGCTGCCGCAGCAACGACGATGACAGCGCCACCGCGTTCATCAGCCAGGTGGTGAAAGCCGACATGCCCGCGCCCGAGCGCGAGCTGCTGGTCAAGGCACGCCTGCAACTGCTGAGCACCTGCGACTGGGACGGCCCGGTGGTGGCGGACCCGCAGCAGCTCCAGTCCGCCGACGGCCAGTTGCTTCTGGCCTACCTGCAAGCGGCCGCCGATTTCTACAGCGGGCGCTTCGCCGAGGCGTCCAACGGTTTCGGGGCGGCCAGCAAAAGCGCTTTGCCATGGCTGAAGGAAACTGCGCAGTACATGACCGCGCGCACCGCACTCAATCAGGCCCAGGCCAACGCCTACGACGAAGATGGCATGCCGCACCTGGACCGTGTGGACAAGTCCGCCCTGGCCGAGGCCGAGCAAGGTTTCGACAGCTACCTGAAGGCTTATCCACAGGGCACTTACAGTACTTCTGCACGGGGCCTGTTGCGCCGGGTGTATTGGCTGGCCAACGACAACAGCAAGCTGGCCGACGCGTTCGCCTGGCAACTGACCCAGGCGACCGATGCACAGCGCAACGTGTCGGTGAATGAACTGGTGGAAGAGGCTGACCTCAAGCTGCTGATGGTCAACAGCGAGACCGTCAACTCGCCGATGATCCAATTGGTCAGCGACCTGATGGTGATGCGCGGTGGCAACCAGCCGACCCTCAGCCGGGCAGACATCGAGAAGCAGAAAGCGGTGTTCGCCAGCGAGCCTGAACTCTATGACTACTTGCTGGCCGTGAATGCGCTGTACACCGAGCAGCAGCCCGACGCCGCCCTCAAGCTGTTGCCGCAGAGCGTGCCGTCGAGCCTGAATTACTTCGCTTTCAGCCAACAGACCCTGCGCGCCCTGGCCCTGGAAGCCAAGCAAGATTGGAAAGGTGCCGAGGCCTTGTGGCTGCAACTGCTACCGCTGGCGAAGCTGCCACTACAACGCGACCAGTTGGAATTAGCCTTGGCGATGAACTACGAGCGCAGCGGCCAGTTGGCCAAGGTGTTTGCCGCCGACTCGCCGATCGGCGCCAAGCAGGTGCGTTACATCCTGCTGCGCAACATCGCAGGGCCCGACCTGCTGCGCCAACAGATCGCCAAGGCCAGCGACCCGGTAGAACGCGAGACCGCCCAGTTCGTGCTGCTCTATAAAGACCTGCTGCGCGGCCAGTACGCGACGTTCGCCGACGACCTCAAGCAACTGCCCGCCTCGGCCCCCGAGGACAAGTTGGGCACCAGCCTGGGTTACATCTACAGCGCCAGCCAGACCTTGAAGCTGTTCCAGTGGAATGGCGACAAGGCCGAGTCCGGCTACGCCTGCCCGAGCATCGCGCATACTGCCGCCACCTTGCAGGCCGACGGCAAGCACCCGCAGGCGCTGAACTGCCTGGGTGAGTTCATCCTGCGCAACAACCTGGATGGCATGCCGCTGGAGCAAGCCCGTGCAGCGGGCAGCCTGGGCAGTACCGCCTCGCAGTTCAAGGGTGAAACCTTCTCGCGGCTTGATGGCTACAAGCAGGTGATCGCCAATGCCAAGGCGTCGAAGAACGACAAGGCCTACGCGCTGTCCGCGCCATCAATTGCTACGCACCGGCCGGCTATAACAGTTGCGGCGGCGTTGATGTTGAGCCGGCCGTGCGTAAAGCCTGGTTCCGCCAACTCAAGAGCGGTTTTGCCGATACCCAGTGGGGCAAATCGCTGCAGTACTACTGGTGAGGCGCCTGTGGCTAGGCTTGCTCTTGCTGGCAAGCCCGGCTTTCGGCGCCGTCGACGCTCAAGACTATGACGCCTTCTGGCTGTGGAGCGGCGTGACGCCCCAGCCGGTGCTCAAGCAGGCCAACACCCTGTACATCCTTCAGGGCCAGATCAACTCCACGCGCCGGGCGCCAGCGCGTGGTGTTCAGCTCATCGCCCAAGGCATGAGCGTGCCGCGCCTCACCCGTGGTGAAGTCTGGGTGGTGTACCGCGCCCACACGCTGCACTGGCCCGAACGGGTCTACACCCAACTGCTCGGCCAGGTGCAACGCTGGCGTGATGCGGGCAACCCGGTGGTCGGCATCCAGATCGACTTCGACGCCCGCACCCAATACCTGCATGAGTACGCCGACTTCCTGCGCGACCTGCGCCAACGCCTGCCCGCTGACCTGCGCCTGAGTATCACCGGCCTGATGGACTGGAGCAGCAACGCCGACCCCGCCGCCATCGCCCAGCTCAAAGGCGTGGTGGATGAAGTGGTGGTGCAGACTTATCAAGGGCGGCACAGCATCCCGGACTACGCGGCGTATTTGCCACGGATGAACCGGCTGGGTTTGCCGTTCAAGATCGGGTTGATCCAGGGAGGTGTTTGGGAGGAGCCGAGGTACTTGAAGGGAAGTGAGTGGTTTCGGGGGTATGTGGTGTTTTTGCAGAATCGTTGACATTTATGTCAACTCTATGCAAGAAAGTGTCCTCTGTCCGCGGACAGAGGACACTTACCTTTGGAGCCCCATGAAAAGTCAAGACATCGTGGTCCTATTCAAATTAATAAGCCTGGAGCTCCAAGCCAAAGGGGAGCGCGTGAAAAAGCGAGAGTTCTCTGTGGAAAAAGAGAACGCGTCCCTCGGGTTTCAAAGTCTTCCGGAATACATTCAAAATTTCGAGACCATTCTACTTTCCTCATTTGATGACTGGCGGGGCTGGGATGACGTTGATGAAGACTCCGAAAAAAGCAGCCCACACAATTACTCGGTGAGGGCGTTGTCTTCTGCACTGGGTCTTAGCAAAACCGAAGTTTCTTCGTCCCTGAATCGCTGCAGGGACATTGGATTGATTTACACGAATCACACTGACGGCCTACCTCTGGTAAGAAACAAAGCGCTGCTTGACCTGGTCACCTACAGCATTCGCTATATTTTCCCGGTTAAACCAGGCCCTATCGTGCGGGGTATTCCGACGGCTTTCGCCGCGCCGATCCTGGCAGGCAAGGTCATAAGTGGCGGCGATCTCATTCCCGTCTGGCCGGACGCCTACGGAAAAAGCAAAGGACAGGAAATCACGCCTCTCTACAGAACCGTTCCCGGCGCCGTGAAAAAAGACGAGCTTCTCTACCACTTCCTCGCTCTCGTTGACGCCATCCGCATTGGCGGCCCGCGCGAAACAAAAATTGCTGACGCGATGCTTCGGGAGTGGATCTTGTGACCTCCAACAGAACAATGATGCTGCAGATGCTTGAGGAGGTTGCCGAGGCGCTAGGTGAGACACTGCGAAAGCAAATTGCCTTTGTCGGCGGCTGCACCACTGTTTTGCTCATCACCGACGAATACACTCTGGAGTCGATTCGCGGCACAGACGATGTGGACTTGGTCATTCATTTGACGGGGACCACGGACTGGTACCGACTGGAAGAAAGCCTTAAACCCAGAGGCTTCAAAAATACCGGTCAGGATTCAGTCACCTGTCGCCTGAGGCTCGGCGCATTAAAAGTCGACTTCATGCCCACCGATGAAAAGGTCTTGGGATTCTCTAATACCTGGTTCGTCGGCGGACTGGAAAATGCCATCGACTACACACTACCCAACGGAACAGCGATCAAGGTATTCGCAGCACCCTGGTTTCTTGCCGCAAAGCTTCAGGCTTATCAGGGTCGAGGATGTGGAGATGTCCTGATGTCCAATGACATTGAGGACATCATCGCTTTGCTGGACGGCAGAGAGGAACTTATCGAAGAAGTAAAACGGGCCCCCATTCCATTGCGACACTTCGTAAGTGAGCAATTCTCGGCACTGCTGAAGCTATCAGCGTTTCGAGACGTCATTCAAAGCACGGCCCAGGACTCAGACCGTGAGACGCTGATTCACGAGCGATTGAGGGCGCTGATCGGATTCGGAGTGTCCGTTTGACTCTGCTCTTGAACCTCAGCAGACAAGGGGTTGGCAGAACAGAAAACCGCGATGCGAGCGGTTCGGCACACAATTCAGGCGCGTGCCTGTATGTGATCGCCGACGGCACCTCAAAACCAGGAAGCGGTGACCTCGCGCGGGCACTGATTCACCACGTGCTTGAGTGTTTTTCCCGCGCAGAATCCTCTGTTGCTTCTTGTCCCGACAATGCCTTGAAACTGACGCTCGACTCACTCAATGCAGTACATTCAAACCTTTGCTCGGACTTCCCTTTTGCCTCCACCAGCTATCTGGCATTGCTGGTGGTGGGTCAATCGATGGTTTCTATTCACGCCGGTGACTGCTGCCTGGGATACCTGGATAAAGACCAACGAACGATCTGGCTAAGCGCCCCCCACTGTGGGCCAAATTGGAAAGGCGACCTGAGCCACTCATTTATTGCCAATAGCCCCGCCCGCAAACGACTGCTCAACTGCATGAGCGGTCGTCGCCCCCACGAGCCTCATGTTCAGCCATTGCAGGCGAGCATAGAAAGAACATGGGTCCTGGCCACTGACGGTTTCTGGGCCGAACTCTCGGCCGAGCACCAGGCTGGCGCCATCAGAGAGCAAACCCTGCACGGATATGCCACAGATGACGACGCCACCGTCATGCTGCTGCGCACGTAAAGCTTCCCTCACCAGTCGTAGGTCAGGCTTGATACGGCGGTGCGCCCTTCCCCGTAGTAGCAATCCAGGTCGCTGGTGCATTGCGATACATAGGTTTTGTTCGTCAGGTTCTGCACGTTCAGCGCCAGTTTCACGCCCTTGAGTTTGAGCGGCGAGCGGCTCAGATCGTAGCTCAGGCTGGCGTCGTAGACGCTGTAGGACGGCACCGTGAAGGCACCGGCATAGTAATCACCCAGGCTCTGGCGGGCGTAGCGTACGCCAAGGCCTGCACCGAGGCCGGCCAGCGGGGTGTCGCCGAGCACGGTGTAGTTGACCCACATCGAGGCGGTGAGCGGCGAGATGCCGGCCGGGTGGCGGCCTTCTCGGCCGTCGTTGTCCTTGGTGTATTTGATGTCGTTGCGGGCGGCCGAAGCGATGATGTCCCAGGCGTCGCTGAGCGCCGCCTTGGCTTCCAGCTCAACGCCCCGCGAGCGCATGGCGCCGCTTTGAGAGCTGAACAAGGGGTTCGTGGGGTTGGTGGTGAGCACGTTTTCCTGATCGAGCTGGTAGACCGACACCTGCACAAAACTCTTCTGGCCGGGCGGTTGGTACTTCACACCGACTTCATATTGCTTGCCGGTCGAGGGGTCGAACGGCTTGCTGCCGGCATCGGTGCCCGTCAACGGCAGGAAGGATTCGGAGTAGCTGATGAAGGGTGCAACACCGTTATCGAACAGGTACACCAAGCCTGCGCGCCCGGTGAAGGCTTCGTCCTTGCTGGCAAAGCGGGTGTCCTGGATCGGCTCCTTGTTCACCACGCTGGCCCAGTCATAGCGGCCGCCGAGGACCAGCGCCCACTTATCCCATTTGATCTGGTCCTGCACGTACAGGCCGGTCTGGCTCAGGGTGCGGTCCCAACGGTACGGTTGGCCGTAGTTGATCCGCTGGCCGTAGACCGGTTTGAACAGGTCGATCACCGGCGGGTTGCGGTCATACAGCCCGTGGAACAAGGAGCCGGAATGGTAGTAATCCAGGCCGAAAATCATCGTGTGCGACAGCGCGCCGGTGTCGAATTCAGCCTGGGCAATGCTGTCCACACCGAACACTTTGTTGTTCTGCGCCCAGTCCACGGCATAGCGCTGCAGGTAGCGTTGGTCCTGCACGCCGGTGACCGGGTTGGCGACAAAGGCGTAGCCGTGCAACGGCGCGGTGTAGCGGTCGTCGACCTCGGCATAGCGCGCATTCTGCTTGAGGGTCCAGGTGTCATTGAGACGGTGGGACACCTCATAGCCCAGCACGTACTGCTCGCGGTTGTACTGGTTGACGCCCGGCTCGCCGATAAACAGGTCGCGCTTGATCTTGCCGTTGGGGTTGTTCCACAACGTACCGGACGCCGGCAGGCCTTGGGCTTCGGGGACGCCTTTGTCTTTCTGGTACTGGGCGAACAGGGTCAGGTGGGTATCGTCGTTCGGCCGCCAGGTAAAACTGGGGGCGATGAACTGGCGCTTGTTCTCGACGTAGTTGATTTCGTCCTGCCCGTCATTGGCCAGGCCGGTGAGGCGGTAGAGAAATTGCCCCTGCTCGTCCAGCGGGCCGCCGAGGTCGATGGCGGCGCTTTTGTGTTCATAGGTGCCGGCTTCCAGCACCACCTGGTGCAACGGGGTTTCGGTGGGGCGCTTGCTGACCATGTTGACGATGCCGCCCGGCTGGTTCTGCCCGTACAACACCGACGCGGGCCCTTTGAGCACTTCGATGCGCTCCAGGGAGTACGGCTCGATCTGCAACGCGCCCCCGGTGCTGCCGCCGCCGTAAGGCAGGTGCAGGCCGTCGAGGTACAGCGGCGTGGGCGAGAAGCCGCGCGAGGTCGGCTCATCGAATAATTTGACCCGGTCAGAGAACCCACCCGCCGTCATGCCCGGTGTGTAGAGCAAGGCCTGGGTAACGCTCTGGGCACCGCGTGCCTTGATCTCGGCGGCGCTGATCACGTTGATGGTCTGGGGGATTTCCACCAGCGCCGAGTCGGTCTTGCTACCGGAGGCGCTGCGTGTGGCGACGATGCCATCCACCGGGCCCCAGGCGCTTTCCTGCACTTGTTGGCCACTGACCTGGGTGGCGCCCAGCTGCAACGGGCCGTTACCGGTCAGCGCCTGCACCAACCAACCGCCCGGGGATTGCACGGCCACCAAGCCACTGCCCGCCAGCAACCGCTCCAGGCCGGCCCCGATCGCATAGCGCCCTTTCAGGCCGGCGCTGCGCTTGCCTTCGGTGAGCGTTGCGTCCACCGACAACAAGATGCCCGAGGTACTGGCAAAGAGGTTCAACGCCTGGTCGAGGCTGCCTGCAGCAATGCTGTAGGTGCGCAACGCTTCAGCGCTTTGGTCGGCGTAAACCTGCGTCGGCACCATCGGCACCGTAGCCAGCAGGCTGACAAACACGCCACGGCGCAGGGCGCGGGCCAAGGGTTGGATTGGGTGGTGCGGCATTGCAGGACTCCCCGTGAGATCGCTTCTTGATTGGCTTTCAAGAGGTATCCCGGACGAACACGGAAAACCGACAAGGCGCCGCAACATTATTTTTGTAGGGTTGGGGTCAGGCTCGGGCTTTGAGGGTGACCCAGTAGCGTGTGACGCTGTGTATGTGGATAGGCAGCGAATGCGCCAGGGCCGCAAGGATGGCGTCGGTGTCGTTCAGCGGAAACACGCCGGTGAGCAGCAAGCCGGCCACGGCGGGATCGCAGCGCAACACACCGGGGCGATAGCGACCCAGTTGCGTCACAAACTCACCCAACGGCTGGCGCTCGGCGATCAGGCGGTGCTCGGTCCAACTGCTGGCATTGGCGTTGACCGCAGGCAGCGCCGAGCTTTGCCGTTGGTTGAACCACAGGCTGTCACCCGGGTTCATCTGCACCGCAGTGCCCTGTGCCGGAGTGACGCGCACGCGACCTTCATACAGATCGACACGGCTACCGTCAGGCAATTCACGCACGGAAAAACGCGTACCCAGCGCCTGCACATCACCTGCCGGAGTCTCGACGATCAGCGGGCGCAACGGGTCGTGGCCGCTGGTCAGCAGGATCTCACCACGGATCAGGCGGATGCGGCGCTCACGGGCACTGAAGCGCAAGTCCACGGCACTGTCGCTGTTGAGGTCCAGGCGCGTGCCGTCGCTGAGGGTGAACTGGCGGATCTCGCCCGTGGCGGTGTGGTAATCGGCAAACGCCGCTTGCCAAGGTTCGCTACGAGGCACCAGGTAACCGCTACCGCCTGCCACCAGCAACGCGCCGAGCAACTTGAGGGCCGCCCGGCGCTGGGTATCCGGGGTGTCACGCAGCACGGCACGGGCACTGTCGGCCGGCACGCCGCTGAGGGTGTGCTGCAGGTGCTGAAGGCGCTGCCAGGCGCGGCGATGTTCCGGGTCGGCGGCCTGCCATTGGGCGAAGGCTTCGCGCTGTTCATCACGCAGGTCATCACCCCATTGCAGCATCAGCCACTCACTGGCCTGCTCGACAATGGCCGGGGCGATGGGCGCATCGTGTTTCATTCGGCGTAGGCCACCTGGTAGCAGGCGACGATGGCGCGGGTCATGTACTTCTGCACCGAGCTGACGGTGACGCCCAGGCGCTCGGCGATCTGCGCGTAGCTCAGGCCTTCGAACTGCGACAGCATGAACGCGCGGCGCACGTTGTCGGGCATGCGGTCGAGCATGGCGTCGATCTGCATCAGGGTTTCGAGGATCAGCGCGCGGGTTTCCAGGGACGGTGACTCCGGCTCCGGCAGGTGCGCGATGCTTTCCAGATAGGCGCGCTCGATGCGCAGGCGCCGCCATTGGTCGATCACCAGGTTGCGAGCGATCTGCACCAGGTAGCTGCGGCTTTCCTTGTCACCGGGAAAACGCCCGGACACCAGCAGGCGCAGGAACGTGTCCTGCGCCACATCGGCGGCGTGCTCGCGGTCGCCCAGGCGCTGGCGCAACCAGCCTTGCAGCCAGCCGTGATGGTCGCGGTACAGGAGGTGAAGCTGTTGCTGGCCGTCAGTCGCGGTGTCCATGAAAAGCTCAGATACATTATTGAGAGCAATTATCATTACACCTTATTTCGCGACTGACAAAAACTCTTTGCAGATCAGCGTGCGGCCGTTTGCAGCGGGTACACCGATTCCCAGCCGCCGCCCAACGCCTTGTACAGCCCGACCATCGCCAGCGAAACGCCCGTGGAGCTTTCTACCCATTGCTCCTGGGTGGCCAGCAGCGCGCTTTGCACAGTCAGCACGTTGACGAAATCCACCACGCCTTCCACGTACTGGTGCTGCGCGGTGGCCAGGGCGATCTGGTTCTGGCGCACGGCTTCAGCGAGGCTGTCACGGCGCAACTGGCTGGCGTTGTAGCGGGTCAGTTGGTCGTCGATCTCATGCCAGGCGCGCAGCACGGTTTGCTGGTAGGCCAGCGCCGCTTCCTGCTGCTGGGCTTCACGCAGGTTCAACATGCCTTGCAGGCGCCCGCCATTGAACAGCGGCAGGCTGAACTGCGGGCCGAAGGCAAAAGCGCGCGAGCCCCATGAGCCAAAGTCCGACAGTTGCATCGCCTGGGAGCCAAGGCTGCCGGACAGCGTGATGCGCGGGTAGAAATCCCCCTTGGCCACGCCGATGTTGGCGGTGGCGGCATGCAAACGCGCTTCGGCCTGACGGATATCCGGGCGACGCTCGGCCAGCTCCGAAGGCAGGCCGATGGCGACCTGGCGCTGGGTTTGTGGCACGGCGGCGTCTTTGGACAACTGTGCATGCAGGGCTTGTGGCGGCTCGCCCATCAACAGGCTCAGGGCGTTGATCAACTGGTCCTGGCGTTGCTGCAAATCCGGCAGCCGCGCTTCGATAGCCGCCACTTGGGCGGCGGCTTCGGCAACGTCCAAATCGGTGGCCACGCCGTCGGCCAGGCGCAATTGCGAGAGCTTGAGGCTGTGGCGGGCGACGTCGAGATTCTGCTCGGTGACGGCGCGGGTATTTTGCACGCCGCGCAGCTGGATGTAGTCCTGGGCGGTCTCGGCAAGGACTGACAGCAGCACAGTGCGACGGTCATTTTCGGCCACTTGCAGGGTGGCGTCCGCGGCTTCGGTTTCGTGTTTGACCCGGCCCCAGAAATCCAGCTCCCAGGCGGCGGAGAAGCCCATGTCCCACTGGTTGTAGGCCGACTGGCCATTTTCGCCGGACGGGTCGCTCAAGCCCTTGGCGCTGTTGCGCTGGCGCAGGTAGTCACCGGTGGCGTTGACGTTGGGGTAACGCTCGGCGGTCGTCACCTGGCGCACGGCACGGCTCTGTTGCAGGCGACTGCTGGCCAGCTTCAGGTCGAGGTTGTCGGTGAGCGCGCGACGCGTGAGGGCTGAGAGTTGCTCATCGTGGAACACGTCCCACCAGCGCTCTTGCAGCGGGTCGCTGGTCGCACGGCTGTCGGCCTGGCGACCCTGGGGTTCACTCCATTGCGTCAATTGCGGGCTTTGGGGCGTGTGGAAATCCGGGCCGACCGTGCAGGCGCTCAGGCTGATGAGGCTCAAGGTGAGCCACGCGATGTGCTTCATTGCTGAGCCACCTCACGGTTTTTTGCCACCGGCTGGGTATCGACGCTGGCTTCCACCGACATGCCGACCCGCAGGCGCTCGGCGTGGGCCTGGCCCGGCTCCAGCACGATCTTCACCGGAATGCGCTGCACCACCTTGGTGAAGTTACCGGTAGCGTTGTCGGGCTTGACCGACGCGAACGTCACCCCGGTGGCCGGCGCCAGGCTTTCGAGATGGCCGTTGAGCAACTCGCCATCCAGGCTGTCGACACGCACCTGCACCGCCTGGCCCGCGTGCATGTGGGACAGTTGGGTCTCCTGGAAATTGGCTACCACGTAGGCATCGGCCAACGGCACCACGGCGAGGATCTTGCTGCCCGGCGTCACGTAGGCACCGATGCGCACGGCACGCTCGCCGACCATGCCGTCCACCGGCGCCACAATGCGCGTGTAGGACAGCTGAAAGCTGGCCAGCTCCAAGGCCGCCTGGGCACGCTTGAGCCCCCCTTCGGCGGCATCACGCTGGGCGGTGAGGATCTCAACCTGCTTGCGTTCGGCCGCGAGCACGGCAGTGGCGTTGGCCAGCCGTGCGGTGGCCTGATCGATGCGGGTCTTGGCTTGCTGGGCGTTCTGCACAGTACCCGCGCCGACGCCGGCGAGGTGGTTGTAGCGGTTCAGTTCGTGTTCGGCAAAGGCCATTTCCGCACGGTCTGCCGCGACGGTGGCCTGGGCCTGGGCGATGACCGAGCTTTGCCGCTCCAGGGTTGCTGTGGCGTTTTTCAGTTGGGCCTGGGCGACGAGAGTGTCGGCGTCGGCAGCCTGGGCGGCAGCACGGAAATCGCGATCGTCGATCAGCGCCAGCAACTGGCCGGCCTTGACCCGCTGGTTGTCTTCCACCAGCACTTCTTTGATGAAGCCCGCCACGCGCGGCGCAACCAGGGTGAAGTCGGCGGCGACGAACGCGTCGTTGGTGGTCTGGCGCTTGCTGCCCAGCACGCCCGGTGCAATCAGGTACACCAGCACGCCCACAGCGAACACCGCGATAGCGGAGACGGCGATTTTGTCTTTGCGTTTCATGAGCAATCCTTTTGGCTAGGTCGGTGCGCGCGGTGGAAAAATCCGCGTCGGCATCCAGAAAATCAGCAGAATCAACGCCACCGCGACGGCGGCCATGACGTAATAAAGATCCGAAGACGTGAGCACCACAGCCTGTTCGTGCAGGCGGTGCGCCAGGCCCGGCGCATCGGCGTCGGCCAGTGGGGAGTTGCCCAGGCCGTCCACCAACATGTTCGAGTGGAAGTGCAGGCGCCGAGTGGTCAGCACATCCAGCACGGCGGTCGCGATCACGGCGGCCAGGCCTTTGATGGTGTTGAACCAGGCCGAGGCGAACGGCCCATCCATCGGTTGGATGCTGCCGGTGGACAGCATCAGCAGCGGGAGCACGGCCATGGGCTGACCGAAGATTTGCAGCAGGTACAGGCCATAGAAGTCGTCGCGGATCCACGCCGAGGTCAGGTGCGCACTGCCCACGCAACACAGCACCAGCATGCCCAGGCCAACGCCCAGCACCCAGCGGCAGTCGACCCAGCGCAGGTTGCACAACGCGGCCACCAGAGGCAGTGCGATGAGCTGCGGCAGCGCCATCAGCAACATCACCGGCGCGGTTTGCAGCGGGCGGTAACCCTGGACCTGTGCGAGGAAACTCGACGGGATAAGGATCACCGAGGTCAGCACCATCAGCACGCCGGCCAACACGATCAGGGCAAACGACAGGTTGCGCAGGCCCAGCATCTGCAACTTGAAAAACGGGATCGGTTGCGACCATTCATTGAGCATGGACAGCACCAGCAACAGCGTGCCGCCGCACAGCAAGCCGGTGATCAGGCCCGACTCGAACCAGTCCAGGCGATTGCCTTGCAGCAGGCCGATCACCAGCATGCAGATCGCCGGGAACCCCAACAGCAGTCCGCGCCAGTTGAACTGCTTGAAGCGTTCCAGGCGCAACGGGTCTTGCGGCAGGCCGTAGCCCACGGCGGCCATTGCCAGCAGGCAAGGCCCGACGATCTGCCAGAACGCCCATTGCCAGCCGACGTATTCGGTCCACAGCGCCGCCAACGGCGTGCCGAGGCTCGGGCCGAAAGTGGCGGTCAGCGCGTAGCCGGCCAGCCCATACAACTTGACGTTGGCGGGCAGGAAACGCAGTGCCACGGTCATCAGCATCGGCGGCAGCGCCCCGCCCGCCAGGCCTTGCACGGTGCGCAGCACCAGCAGGCTTTCGTAGTTCGGCGCAAACGGGCACAGGATGCCCAGCACGGTGAACAGGCCGATGGCGCACAGGGTGAAGCGGCGCAGGGAAAAGGTCACCGAACACCAGGGCGCAAAGGCCATGGCCGCGACTGACGTGGCGGTGTAGGCCGCGACCAGCCAGGTGCCTTCGTCATAGCCGATGTACAGCGCCCCGCGGATATCGGCGAGCGCCACTTTGGTGACCATCTCGTTGAGGCCGGAGACCAGCACCGCCAGCAACACCCCGACCAGGCCGAGGATGATGCGCGGGCCGAACACGGGTGGGCTCATTGTGGTGGGTTTGGCTGCGGCCGCGAGGGTGGGGGCAGCGAGGGAAGTCATGAACGGATAGCTCGAAAGTAAAAAATACCGGAGCAGTTTAATCAGCCACATACATGACAAAAAGTTACTTATCGGAAGCTTATAAGTGCGTGAAACGCAATCATGAGATGGGGTTTGTGTCAGGTGGGCTGGGCTTCGAGCCAGGTGGCGTGGCAGCTTTCGCGCATGGTTTCGCGCAGCCACTTGTGGGCCGGGTCTTTGTCGAAGCGCGGGTGCCAGGATTGGGCCAACACCAAGGTGGGCAAGGAGATCGGCAGCGGGAAGGCGCGCAACGGCAGCTTCAGGCGGTTGGCACTCAGCAACGCTTCCTTGGGCACCGGCAGGAGCAGATCGGAATCGGGCAGCATGAACATCGCGCCGTGGAAGCCTGGGGCAATCATCGCGACACGGCGCTCCAGGCCCAGGGCATTCAGCGCGGTGTCGATCGGCCCGCGGGCCTTGCCACGCCGCGAGATGCTGATGTGGGAATAGCTGGCGAAGCGTGCGGCGGTGATCTCTTCGTCAAACAACGGGTGGTCTTCCCGGGCGAGGCCGACAAAGGTAGTGGAAAACAGGTTCTGCACTTTCACTTCGGGGCTGGCTGGCAAGGTATTGCTCACCCGCAGGTCCAGCCGCCCTTCACGCAGCGCATCGTCGTCGGTATCGCCTTCGGGCACGAAGCACAACTCACACAGCGGTGCGACACGCTCCATGGTGTCGAACAGCCGACCGCCATACACCCCGATGAAAAAGTCATTGGCCCGCACACTGAAGCGGCGGCGCAACGTGCTCAAGTCGACCTGCTCGGCGGAACGAAACAGCACCGCCGCCTGCTCCACCACATTGCGCACCTGGCCTTGCAGCTGCAGCGCCTTGGGCGTCGGCACCAGGCCACGCCCGGCGCGCACCAGGATCGGGTCGCCCACCGCTTCGCGAATGCGTGTGAGGGTTCGGCTCATGGCCGCAGGGCTCAGGTTCATCCGCCGCGCCGCGCCCACCACACTACCCTCGTCGAGCAAGGCGTCGAGGGCGACCAGCAGGTTCATATCCGGTAGTTGCATGCCAAGCACTCGTGTTCAGTGGAGAGTGAATGGGGTGCAATCCTAGCAGGGTTAGGAGCGCTGCATGCCCCAGCGCTTCACCGTCAGCCGCTCGAAGGTGTCAAACACCAGGTTTTCCACCAGCAGGCCGATGAGGATCACCACGGCCAAACCGGCAAACACCTTGTCGGTAAACAGCTCGTTGCGGTTCTGGAAGATGTACCACCCCAGCCCGCCCTTGCCGCTGGTGGCGCCGAACACCAGCTCGGCGGCGATCAGCGTGCGCCAGGCAAAAGCCCAGCCGATCTTGAGGCCCGAGAGGATCGACGGCAGCGCAGCCGGGATCAGGATGAACAGCACGAAACGCATGCCTTTGAGGCCATAGTTGCGGCCGGCCATGCGCAGGGTTTCGGACACGCCGAGGAACCCCGAATAGGTATTGAGCGCCAACGCCCACAACACCGAATGCACCAGCACGAAGATCAGGCTGTTCTGCCCCAGGCCGAACCACAGCAGCGCCAACGGCAGCAGCGCAATGGCTGGCAACGGGTTGAACATCGAGGTCAGGGTGCTGAGCAGGTCACGGCCCAACTGGGTCGAGACCGCCAATGTGGTAAGGGCAAACGCCAGCACGATGCCGATCAGGTAACCCTTGATCAGCACCGCCAGCGAAATGCTCACCTTGCTGAGCAATTCGCCGCTGAGCAGGCCGTCGAACAGCGCCTGGGACGTCTGCAAAAAGCTCGGCAGCAGCAGGTCGTTGTTCTGATACCGCGCGACAGCCTCCCACAGAATGGCCAGCACGATCAGGATCAAGCCCTTGCGCAGCCAACCTTGCTGCCACAGGCGCTGACGCAGGGGCAGCTCGCGTTCCACGGGGACGCTGAGCAGCGGTTCGAGGGTGATTTCGTATTCCTGGCGCATGAGCGGCCCCTTCAGTAAGCGATGCGGATATCAGCAAAACCCAGCTCTTGCTCGGCCTCGGGCGCTTCATCGAACAGCAGACGATGGATACGCCGCGCCGAGGCCTGGAACTCAACGCCGCCAAGGCTGTGCAGGTCGTACTGATGGCTATGGATTTCCGCACGCACCCGGCCAGGGTGGGGCGACAGCAACAGGATGCGATTGCCCACCACCAACGCCTCTTCGATGGAGTGGGTGACGAACAACAGGGTGAAGCGCACCTCCTCCCAGAGCAGCAGTAACTCTTCCTGCATCTTGCGTCGAGTCAAGGCATCGAGGGCGGCGAAGGGCTCGTCCATCAACAGGATTTTCGGTTGCATGGCCAAGGCGCGGGCGATGGCGACGCGGGCTTTCATGCCGCCGGACAGGGTATGGGGGTAGGCGTCGGCAAAGGCGCTGAGACCGACCTTGTCGAGGTAGTGCAAGGCGCGTTCTTCGGCTTCGCGGCGCTTGAGGGTCTTGGACGCCAGCAATGGAAACATCACGTTCTGCTTGACGGTCTTCCACGGCGGCAACTGGTCGAATTCCTGGAACACAACGATGCGGTCGGGGCCTGGCTGTTCGACTTTTTGCCCCTGCAGGCGGATCTCACCTTCGCAGGGCTTGATAAAGCCGGCGATGGATTTGAGCAGCGTGGATTTGCCACAGCCCGACGGGCCGAGCAGCACGTAGCGGTCGGCCGGGTCGATCTCGAAACTGACTTGGTGGGTGGCCCGCACCACGCGCTCGGGGGTGCGGTACTCAAGACTGACTTTGTCCACCGCCAACAAAGGCTGGGGGGTATTCAACGTGCTGGCCGCGTGGCCTTGCAGGGGCGCGTTCATTTCATCTCTCTAGCCGGGAAGTGGGGATCAGAAAGGCGCGTCGCCCTGGATGGTGGTGCGAAACAGCTTGCGCCGCAGGTGGCTCGGGCAACCGGCGGCCAGGTGGATCAACGAACGGTTGTCCCAGAACACCATGTCGTGGGGCTGCCACTGGTGGCGGTAGATGTTTTCCGGCAAGACGCTGTGGGCGTAGAGCTGGGCCAGGAGGTCGCGGCTTTCGTCCTCCGGCAGGCCCACGATACGCGTGGTGAAGCCTTCACTGACGAAGAGCGCCTTGCGACCGTTTTCCGGGTGAGTGCGCACGATCGGGTGCACCACTTCGGCCACCTGGGCGAGCTGTTCCGGGGTGAGGGTCGGGCGCCAGTTGCCTTCGAATTTGGTTTCGCTGTAACGCGCGGTGTAGGAATGCGCGGCGCTTCGGCCTTCGACCGCTGTGCGCAGGTGTTCAGGCAATTGGTCCCAGGCTTTGTGCATATCGGCAAACAAGGTATCGCCGCCCTCGGAGGGCAGTTCCTGGGCGTGCAGCATCGAGCCCAGGCTTGGCAGCTCTTTATAGGAAAGGTCCGAATGCCAGAATTTTCCTGCATCACCCAGGCCAATGGATTGGCCGTTTTCGATGATGTTGGAGACGATCAGGATTTCCGGATGGTTGGCCAGCAGGAACTGTTTGAGCACGTGGATCTGCAACACACCAAAGCGGCGGCTGAAGGCGATCTGTTGTTCGGGAGTGATGCGCTGGTCACGAAAAACCACGACGTGATGGTCCAGGTGCGCACGGTGGATGCGGGCGAAATCCTGGTCGTTGACCGGTCGGGACAAATCCAGGCCGATGACCTCGGCGCCGACACTGCCGGCCAGTGGACGGATCTCGAACAATTGGGCGGATGGGGTCGCTGTTGGAACAGTAAAGGCGGCGGACATGAGTTCACTCCCGATCAGACAGGAGGGTGACTTTATAGATATAAGAACAGCAATTTAAATACCGTTAATGAATATCTATAGATGGGGAATGTAGGGGGCACAGCGTGCACCGCTCGGCCGTGGGGGAATAAACGGATGGGGCGAAACGTTTAACCCTTAGCACGCAAAATGGGCGTTGGACGCGCAATATCAGGCCGGTTTGACCTGAGTGCGTAAGACGCCATCAAGGCTTGATGTGGGCGTGCGGAGTGGCGTGTTGAGCCGCTTACAAGCCGAAACCGTGCCTGTTTGACAAGCTTATGGGCAGTCTCTAGTGTGCTTTGGATCCAATTAGCCACACCCTTTTGAAAAGGAGGATAGCGTAACCGTGACGCAGAAGCCGAACCCTTTGAACAGCATCAAGATCAGTGGGCCTATTCCCGCGCACCTTGCGCGCGGCGTGATTGAAGAAACCCTGCGCAATGCCATCCTCGATGGCCGTTTGCCCTGTGGCACGGCCATGCGCCAACAGGAGCTGGCCAGCCTGTTCGGAGTCAGCCGCATGCCCGTGCGGGAAGCCTTGCGCCAGCTTGAAGCCCAGTCGTTGCTGCACGTGGTGACTCACAAGGGTGCCGTGGTTGCGCCATTGATCGAAGACAATTCGGCGGAAACCTACGCCCTGCGCATGCTGCTGGAATCGGAGGCGTTGCGCCTGTCGATCCCACTGTTGACGGCCGACGATATTGCCAAGGCAGACGCCTGCATCACCGCCCTGGAACAAGAAAAGGACTACACCGAAATCGGTCGCCTGAACCGGCTGTTTCACATGGCCTTGTACGGCAAGGCGCCGAACCAGCGACTGCTCAAACTGGTGGAGCACGGTTTGAACGAAGAGGAGCGTTTCCTGCGCTTCAACCTGGAAGCCATGGGGCTGGGCGAGACGTCCCAGGAAGACCATCGCGAATTGCTGAACCTTGTGGCCCAGAAGAAAACCGAGGAAAGCATCCTGACGCTACGCAATCACTTGATGCGAGGCATGGAAGTGATCACGACCTACCTCAAGGGCCTGGAAGCTGCCAGCAAGTAAGTCACGGTGGGGTTCTTTCGTGCAGAAAGAGCCCCGAGAGAAATAGCCTCCCAAACAACTATTCCTATTAAAACAACTGATATTAATGGTCCCGCTCGCCTTCAAGAAATGTCCCACCTTTAGTTACGCCCCCAACTTACAACTCAAATTATTTAGAAAAACTTCTAATAAATTCGTATACCCAGAGCCGTAACTAACCGGCTTATCATCTTTTATTACCAGACCCCACACATCTACCACCTTTGCACCACAGCGTGTGCAAGGCCTGGACCTATCTACTATTCGGCTATAAAAGCCAGACGCTGCTCTCACAGCGAACGCAACAACTTATAGGCATCAACCATGTATCAATCATTACTGGAACAGAAAAAACTTCATCTGTGCAACCACCCGCTGTTTATTGAAATAACCTCACACAGAAAGTTACAGCACTTCATGGAAAGCCATGTATTCGCAGTCTGGGATTTCATGACACTCGCCAAACGCCTGCAACGAGACCTGACATGCGTTCGATTACCCTGGCTTCCGCCTTCCGATCCACAGTCTGCTCGCCTGATCAATGAAATCGTATTGGCCGAGGAGTCCGACACACATCCAACCGGCGGCTATTGCAGCCATTTCGAGTTGTACCTGGAGGCAATGGCCGAGGTGGGTGCCGACACGTCGAGCATCCATCGCTTCCTCGCATTGCAACGCCAAGGCGTGGACGCCCGCGCCGCCCTGCCCATGATCGATGTGCTTCCCGAGCTTGCCCGCTTTGTCGACAGCACACTGCACCTTGCCCTGAATGCACCGACCCATTGTGTGGCAGCGGTCTTTCTTCACGGGCGCGAGTGTGTCATTCCAGGGATGTTTGAACGCCTCCTGCAACAGGATGTGCTTATGCCTGGCCAGGCACCCGCCTTGCGCAACTACCTTGAGCGTCATATCGAACTGGACGCCCAGGAACATGGGCCCGCCGCAGAACAGTTGCTGGAACGCCTGGTGACTGCCGATCCGAACCACCGGCGCGAAGCCGATGAAAGGGCACTCGCCGCCGTAGAAAGCCGCATTACGCTCTGGGACGCCTTACGTACCTCGCTGCATGAGGTACACCCATGAACACCTGCGACTACCGCTCCATCGCCGATGACTGGGAGCATCGCGCAACCATTCGCACACGCCCCCGCCGCCTGTTGGAAGACGATGACAAGCTGATCTACCCGCTGTGCCGACAGCCCTTGGTGCTCAGCGCGACGTTTCTTGAACATTGCCCACAGTGGCGCGACTTTGCGCTGGTGCAGAGCTTCTATAAGTTCATCAATGACGTGGTGATTTTCGAAACCGAGATCGTCGACAAGACCGCCCGCCGTATTGCGAAGAACCGTTTCCCACAGCCCCTCCCCCTTGCCTGCCGATACGACGCGATGACCGTCGTTGTCGACGAGGACTACCACGCGCTGGTCGCGCTGGACTTCTTGCAGCAGACCGTGGCGTTGACCGGCATTACTCCTATCGACATGCCCGAACAGATCGAGCTGAGCCACGCCTTGCCAGCAGCCCAGGCGCAGGTGCCGGCACATCTGCGCGATGCCATGGAACTGGTGGGCGTGGCGATTGCCGAGAACACCGTGACTCATGACGTGGCGGCGTTTTCCAAGGACAGCAGTATCAAGGCATCCGTACGCGGCTTGATGGCCGATCACCTGTTTGATGAAGGACGCCACGCGCTGTTCTGGACACGCCTGGTGCGCCTCTATTGGCAAACCGCGAGCGCGGATGACCGTGACAGCATCGCCCAAGCTCTGCCTGTCTTCCTGGCACATTACCTGACCAATAACCTGCAAAAGCACTTCAACCTGCAGCTGATCGAACACTTCGATGTCAGCGCTGACGTTCGTAATGCTCTAAGGGCCGAAGTGGCGGCCATGGATTTTCCCATCGGCCGCCACCACCCGTTGCTTGCCAACATCATGGGGTTCCTGCATCACAGCGGCCTGCTGCAGACTGCGAGCGTGGCCCGGGCGCTGAACGACTATCTGCCGGTTACCGGGAGGCCAGCATGAGGCGCTTGACCATCGCGTTTGCCGGCATCAGCAAAGCCCTGGCGGCACTGAGGCTGGAGCTGGAACAGTATGGGCATGTGGCAGGCGACGAGGCGCTCGACCTGTTGATAGAGGACGGCAGCCAGCCGGTACCCGCCCACCGTTGCGAAGCCCCGCGAATCAGCCTGCGCCTGGGCGTGGGCCCCGTGGCCGAGTGCGGGTTGCCTGCCCTGCAACTGCGCAGCTACGACAATGCCCAGCACCTGCTGGCTACATTGGACCTGGCTGCACACCCCAGCGGTAATGGCCAGTGCCTGCGCCAGCAAGCAATCGCCGTGTTAACGGAGTGGGTGGCCTTGCAGGTCAGCGGCTTCTCACGGGACCCGGAGCATTTTCGGGAGGGCGCAACGGCCAATGATTGGCCCGAGAAGGGATTGCAGGCGTTGGATGCGCTGGCATTTGTGCATCATTTGAATCGCACGACCGATGAGACCTTGCTGCAGCAGGCCGAGGTCCCGTTGATCGAACAGTTGCAGGCCAGCCTACAGGCGTTTGCGTCGCGAACAGCCCTGAACCTCTCAGGCCGCGAGGTGACGTATCACCAATTGCAGGCTCGTGCCCTGGTGATCCAACGCCAACTGTACCCGTTGCTCAAGACGTCAGAGACGGTGCCGGTGGTCGGGGTGTGCCTGGAGAAGTCAGTGGACCTGTACGCCAGCATGCTTGCCGTACTGGGCTGCGGCGCCGTCTACCTGCCACTGGCACCGGACCATCCCACGCGACGCCAACGGCTGATGCTGGAAAACGCAGGGGCGGGCGTCTTGCTGCACGGGGAGGCGCATCCGCTGCGCCATGAGTTCACATCGTTGAATGTCAGTGCGCACGCCCCGTTGAACACACAGGCCATAACGCCGCTGATGCGCAAGCGCCCCGCTGCCGCCCTGCCGTGCATGGTGCTCTACACATCGGGAACGACTGGCCAGCCCAAGGGCGTCTTGCTGAGCCAAGGTAATCTTGCGCATTTCTCGACGTGGTTTCGTCGCCGCATGGCCGTCGACGAAAACAGCCGAGTCCTGCAATTTTCGCCGTTGAGTTTTGACTCCTCGCTGATCGATATCTTCCCCAGCTTGATCGCCGGCGCAACATTGGTCGTCCCGACTGCAGAGCAACGCCGCGACCCGCAACAACTGCTGGCGCTGATCCGCCAGCAGCACATCACCCACGGCTTCCTGCCACCGGCGTTGCTCAGCATCCTGCCCCTGAAGCAACCGCTGGGCCTGACACACCTGTTCACCGGTGGCGAGGCCTGTGAGCCCTGCGTGATCGATCGATTGGCGCAACAATGCCACTTGCACAACCTTTATGGCCCCACCGAAACCACCGTACTGGTCACTCATCGCACGCTGCGCCCTGGCGACGGTAATCGTAGCCTCGGTCGTCCCATCGCCAACTGCCAGGTACTGATACTCGATGACGACCTGCAGCCGGTCGGTGAGCACGTCATGGGCGAGTTGTACATCGTCGGCCCTGGCGTAAGCCTTGGCTATGTGGGCAGGCCTCAACAGGCACACGGCCCCTTCCTGGAACTGGACATTCCCGGAGGGCAAACCCTGCGAGCCTATCGCAGCGGCGATTTGGCAAAGTGGACAGCAGACGGCATCGAACTGGGCGGACGCCGCGACCAGCAGGTGAAAATACGTGGCTTTCGAGTGACCCCCCAGGAGATCGAACAGTGTGTGCGCAACAGCCGTCTGTTTCGCCAAGTGACCGTGGTGATTGATGATGATCAGCGGATCCGGGGATTTGCCAGCCAACCCGAAACGGGGGCCACTGTCGCCTGCCTGGCCGAGTACGCACAGCAATGGCTGCCAGATTACATGCGCCCTCAGATCTGGACGGAGTTGCCGCGCATGCCATGCTCCGACAACGGTAAGGTCGATCGCCAGGCTTTGCTTGCATGGCCGGTCACACGCATTGCATGTGCCGCTGCCGACACGGCACGAACGCCCCTGCAAACGCACCTGGCCGACCTGTGGAGCGAACTGCTGGAACGGCCCTCCGACGGGTTGCCCATCGACGTGAGCTTCTTCAACCTTGGCGGCCACTCCTTGCTGCTGTCGACCTTGTTGCTGCGGATTCGCGATCAGTTTGGGCGCAGTTTTTCCCTGAGTCACTTTATTGAAAGCCCAACGATTCGCACGCTTGCGGTGCTGATGGAAGACGGCGTGATGCCCGACAGGGTGACCGACCAGGCTTCATATGATGCTCAGCGGGAATGGGACTTCAAAACGCTGCCCGGCGATCACGTCGGTAACCCGCGCAAAGTCATCGTCACAGGGGCCAACAGTTTTGTCGGTGTGCATATCGTGCAGGCGCTTCTGGCGGGCGGCGCCACACACGTTGCGTGCCTGGTACGTGAATCACCCGAGCGTGCGGCGGATACCCGCTTTGCCGACGCCCTGCGCGAGTATCAACTGGAACACCTGGACCTGAGCCGAGTGCAGGTATACGCAGCCGATATCAGCCGGCCCCGCTTAGGCCTGACCTGCGAGCGCTACAACGACCTGGCGCGCAATTACGGGGTACTCGTGCACAACGCCGCACACGTCAACCATGTGATGGACTACGCGTCTCTGGCCCCGGACAACGTCGTGCCGATAGCCGAGTGCGTGCGGCTGTGCGAAACCCACTGCAAGAAAGTCTTCAATTTTATCTCGACGCTGTCGGCCTCCAGCAGCCGCGATGCACAGGGGCATGTCCTGGAAGCCCCCGCCGCGGCGACACCACCGGTGTTCATCAAGAACGGCTACAACCTTTCCAAATGGGTGGCCGAGCGACAGTTGGGGCGCGCGATCGAACAAGGCGCGTGGGTGAATATCCACCGCCCCGGCAATATCAGTTTCAACACACGCAACGGTGTCTGCCAACCCCACAGGAACCGCCTGATGCTGATGCTAAAAGGTTCGCTGCAACTGGGCCTGGTGCCTGAGCTGGACCTGAACTTCGACCTGATGCCGGTAGACTTCTTCGCCCGCTTCATTGCAACGCACTGCGGTGAATTTCACTCTGCCGCACATGTGTTCAACCTGCATAACCCACAGCCCTTGAGCTGGGCAGAGTACCTGGACGCGTTCAACCGCGCAGGCTGCGTGTTTGAGCGGGTAGACGTTGCGCACTGGCAACAGGCACTGCGTACGGTGGGCCAGGACAACGCGCTGTTCGGCGTGCTCGGGTTCTATCTCGATACCCTGGGGGACGACATCGGTGACACCTCGATGATTCTGCATGACAACGCGCGGCGAGGTGTTCAACGGATGGGTGAACAGTACCCGGCAAAAGATCCTCTCTTGCTGAGCAAAGGGTGCAACTACCTCAAGACCATCGGCTTTTTGTAAACCGCGTCAGGAAAACCTCATGAAACCGCTGCAACCCGATACATTGATTCGCAACCCACAGGCCAGACCGGTAGTGGCCGCTGCCGTTGTCACCAGCAGTGCTGCCCGCGTGTGGGATGTGGTGGGCCAGTTCGCCCGCTTCGATAGGTTCATTCCTGCCCTGGCCCGTATCGAAATGACCGGCACTGGAGTAGGAGCTTTACGCACCAAGTTCTTCAAGGACGGCCATTGCGTCGTGGAGCAACTCAACAGCCGTGATGAGCAGGCCATGCACATGACCTGGACCACCCTCTACAACACGCTAGGGATCGCCAGGCTGTGGGCGGCGATGAGCGTGGAGGCCCATGGCACAGAGTGCTCGAAAGTGGTGTGGACGATTATTGCCGAGCCCGTCGAAACGGCACACGCAGGTTTTGAAGCGTTTGTTCAGGCATTCGCCGACAGCGCCTTGGAGAATGTGCGCCGGCTATTCAGTTGAACAGCAGGAGCGAGGTGGCTCGCTCCTGCCCGTCCAATCAACGCGTCAGATCTTGAAGCTGTCGACCAGTTGCTTCAAGCGGCTGGCCTGTTGCGACAGCGCATCGCAGTCTTTCAGGGTTTCGTTGAGGTTGGCCACGCCCTGCTGGTTCAGCAGGTTGATCTGGTTGATGTCGACGTTGAGGGTCTCCACCACTGCGGTCTGCTCCTCGGTCGCGGCAGCCACCGACTGGTTCATGCCGTCGATCTCGACGATCCGCTGCGTCACGCTGACCAGGCGCGCACCGGCCTGGTTGGCCACTTCAACACTTTCCTCGCTGGAAGACTGGCTGGCGTTCATGGTGGTCACCGCTTCACGCGAGCCCACTTGCAGCGAGGTGATCATTTTGTGGATCTCCTCGGCTGACTCCTGGGTACGGTGAGCCAAGTTGCGCACTTCATCGGCCACCACGGCAAAACCACGCCCGGCTTCACCGGCGCGAGCCGCTTCGATCGCTGCGTTCAGGGCCAGCAAGTTGGTCTGCTGGGAAATACCTTTGATCACATCGAGGATGTGGCCGATGTTATCGGTGCTGGCATTGAGGGTTTCGATCTGAGTACAGGACAGGCTGATCTTCTGTGACAGCTCCGACATCGCCAGGATGGTTTGCTCAACGACCTTGCGTCCATCGTCGGCCTGCTCGCTGGCCCCGCTGGCGTGCTGGGAAGCATCGGCAGCGTTGCGGGCGATCTCTTGGGTGGCAGCACCCAGTTCGTTGATCGCTGCAGCCACGCTGTTGGTACGTGCACTCTGCTCGTCGGAGCCGATGATCGAGGCGTTGGACGACGCCATGACACGCTGGGACAGATCGTGCACCTGACGGGTTGCCGAGGACACTTCGGAGATGGAGGCGTGAATACGCTCGACGAATTGGTTGAACGCACTGCCGACTTCGCCGAACTCGTCCTTGCTGGTGACATCCAGGCGGCGGGTCAGGTCGCCTTCGCCTTGGGCAATGTCCTGCATGGCCACGCCCATGGTGGTCAACGGGCGTAGCAACACTTGAATCAACAGACTCAAGAGCACGGCAATCACCACCACCGCGATCAACATGGCGATCAATGCAGAAGTACGGAATTTGCCCAACGGAGCGTAGGCCTTGTCTTTATCGATCGACAGACCGATGTACCAATCTGCCCCCGGCAAACCGCTGATAGGGGTGAACGACAGGATGCGATCCTGGCCGTTGAGCACGACTTCCTGGTTGACCTTCTCGATTCGAAGGGGGGTGCCCGGGTAGATGTCCTTGAGATTTTTCATCACCTGGTCCTGATCCGGACTGACGATGACCTGGCCGTCTGCGCTGACCAGGAACGCGTGGCCGATACCACCGAAGTCGACCGAGTTGATGATCTTCACCAAGGTCTGCAAGCTCAAGTCACCGCCGACCACACCCAGCAGTTCGCCGTTCTTTTTCACCGGCATGGCGATGGTGACGATCTGGCCACCCACTGCAGCCATGTAAGGCGGAGTGAGCATGGTTTTATCCGCTGCCACCGCTTGTTTATACCAAGGGCGCTGACGAGGGTCGTAACCGTCGGGCATCTTGGCGTCAGGACGCTGTGTGAACACGCCGTTGGTTTGGCCGACGTAGGTGAACTGGAAGTTCGAAGTGAACGCAGGTTGATCGACCAACCCTGGGAGGTCGGCACCGCTGCCTTGGTGGGCGACGTTCTGCGCCAGGCTTTCGAGCACCAGGATGCGGCCACTGAGCCAGTTCTGGACGCTACTGGCGGTGAGTTCGCCGGATTGCTGGATGGACGACTCCAGGTTTTGCTTGATGGTGCTGCGCTGCAGGTAGTCGTTGTAGAGCGTGAATAACGCGAAGGCCAGAACCACGACGCCTGACGCGGCCAACAGAATTTTATGACTGAACTTGAGATTCATTTCATCGACTTCTTTTGCCAAAGGGGGTGAGCGTGCCGAGTGGAACATTCCATGTAACGGGATAGGCGGACTCTCGGGCCGCTCTATTTCGGTGCACGCATGGCTCATCAGGCTTTCGGCCAAGCTCCGGCAAATCTTAGAAATTTGTGAGAAGCATCCTCTTTTGACGTGGGAAACCGACCAGCGGTACAGCCGCACGCCTCAGCGATTGCAAAATCTTTCAGTCTTCCCGACAATGCGACTAATTATCATTTGTGACGCTTGGCCAGGCCTGTGTGAATGCCATCTTCTGACTACATCCCGTGTGAAAGTGTTGTGCAGACGCTCTACAGCACCCATCACCATTGGCTCAACACATGGTTGCGCAGTCGCCTGGGTAATGCCGCCGATGCCGCAGACCTGGCGCAGGACACCTTTGTGCGGCTGCTGCAGAAAACCGAACGCTTCGAACTGAAGGCACCTCGCGCTTTTCTGCGCACCATTGCTCGGGGTTTGGTGATTGATCACTGGCGTCGTGAAGAAATAGAACGTGCTTATCTCGACGCTATTGCGCATCTGCCGGAGGCATTAGCGCCAAGCGCTGAAGCCCGTGTGTTGGTGCTGGAATTGCTGGAGGAGGTCGCCCGGCTTCTGGAAGGCTTGAAGCCCAAAGTGCGTAAGGCTTTTCTGCTGGCTCAGTGCGATGGGCTGGCGTACAAGCAGATTGCGCAGCAGATGGGCATCTCGTTGCGGTCAGTGGAGCGGTATGTCGCGCAAGGGCTCTATCACTGCTACGTCCTGCGGTATGGAACATGAATGCTTCCCGGCACGGCCCCGACTCCCAGGTCGTCAAACAAGCCATCAGTTGGGCGCTGCGTCTGCGTCACAATCGGGCCAATGTGCGTCTGCATGCGCAATGTGAACACTGGCGCGAAGCCCATGTTGATCACGAGTTGGCCTGGCAGCGGGTACAGGCGCTTCAGCAGGAATTGAACAGCCGGCTGACGGCGATCCCTGGGGCACACGCGGCGTTGGAGAGCAGCGCACAGGGGCTCGATCGCAGGCAGGCGCTGAAGGTGTTGTCTGGCATCGTATTGGTGGGCTCGGCAGGCTGGATCAGCAGGGATCTGATGGGCTGGCAGCGCTGGACGGCCGACCTCGCCACCGCCACGGGTGAGCGGCGCAACATTCAATTACCAGATGGCACTCGTCTGCAGCTCAATACCGACAGCGCAGTGGACCTGAGCTTCGATCCTCAGCAACGCCTGATCACGTTGCTGCGCGGGGAGATCCTGGTCAATTGCGGCGCCGTGTCGCCAACGCCCCTGCTGGTGAAGACCCGCCATGGCCTGTTCGAAGGCATCGATGGGCGCTTTACCGTACGCCAAGAGCGCGATTGCACACGGTTGAGTGTGGTCAGCGGCAACGTGGCCATTCACTCTCCTCATACAGCCGGGGGACTGTTCACTCAGGCCCACTCGGGGCAGGACTATCTTGTGGACCAGACGCAAGCCGTCGTTGCTCCGCCTCCGGACATGGATGCAGGGGCCTGGGCCGACGGATTGATCATCACACGAGGCATGCGGCTTGAGGATTTCCTGGCAGAAGTGGGCCGCTACCGACAGGGTTATCTTGGCTGTTCGACCGATGTTGGCGATTTGAGGCTGTCGGGCGTGTTCCGCCTGGAAGACACCGACACGCTGTTGGCGATATTGCCCAAGACACTCCCGGTTCAGGTGCGCTATCGCACACGTTGGTGGGTGAGCCTGGAACGGTCCACCTGATTTTTTATGTGCTGCATCAACTTTTTTTGGCGGCTTTTTTCCGTGAGCCCGGCTTAGACAGTAAGCCTCTCAACCTGCCTTCGCCGGCCTCTACGGATATTGACCATGACTGTGCGTTTTCAAACCGATTCATCTGTCTTACCCCACCCTTTGCTAGCCAACGCCATCCGCGCCGCGCTGTTGTCGACGGCACTGGGGTTGGGTGCGCTGCCGACTGTCGGCATCGCCGCGCAATCAGGCACTGAACAGATCCACCGGCACTACGATATCCCCGCCGGTTCGTTGAGTGACGTGCTCAATCAGTTTGCCCGTGAGGCAGGTATCACCCTCTCCAGCACGCCGTTACAAACCCAGGACAAACAATCGATCGGATTGCACGGTGACTATTCGGCTGAGCAAGGCTTGAACCAATTGCTTACCGGTTCGGGGTTGCAGGCAGAATCGCAGGACGGCGTCAGCTTTGTTCTACAGGTGTTGCCGAAAAGCGCCACGCTGACTTTGCCCAGCACTGACATCAAAGGCTTCGCCCTGGGTAATGCCTTGGGCAGCATGGACGGCTATAACGCGACCCATAGCCAAATCGCAACCAAGACCAGCACCGCCCTGCTTGAGACCTCCCAAAGCGTTTCAGTGGTGACGCGTGAACAGATGGACGACCAGGGCTCCCAGACCGTCGCGCAAGCCATGCGTTACACACCTGGCGTGTTGACCAACCCTTATGGCGCAACCCATCGTTATGACTACGTGGCCATGCGCGGTTTCAACGATGGATCGGTCGACAACATCTATCTGGATGGCCTGAAGTCCATGGGGGACAGCGGTACCTACAGCACGATGCAGGTGGATCCCTACTTTCTGGAACGGGTCGACATTCTTAAAGGACCGTCTTCCGTGCTGTATGGACGCAGTTCGCCGGGCGGCCTGGTGGCGCTGACCAGCAAGAAACCACTGTTCGAACCTTATCATCAGGTTCAAGCGACAGTTGGCAGTCACGGGCAACGGGGCATGGGTTTCGATTTCAGCGGGCCGGTGGACGACGACAAGCGCATTGCCTATCGACTGACTGGGTTAGCGGACAAGTCTGACACCCAATTCGACCATGCCAAGGAGAAACGCTATGCATTGGCTCCAACGCTGAGCATCGATTTCACTGAGGACACTTCGCTTACGCTTCAGGCCTATTTGCAGCATGACCCTGATGGCGGTTATCACGGGGGGATGCCAGCGGATGGCGCGTTGCATCAACGCAACGGGCAGCGGATCTCGAGTCATTTTTTTGAAGGTGAACCTGGGGTCGATGGTTACAAACGTGATCAGCAATCGTTCGGTTACCAGTTTGAACATCGCTTCAATGATGCGCTTACGGCCCGACAGAATTTCCGTTACCTCGACTCCAAGGTGCAACTGGATCAGGTGTACGCCTATGGCTGGACCACACCGACCAGTAACGAGCTGAACCGCTATTACTCGGGAGGTGATGAAAAGCTGCATGCGTTCATCATCGACAACATGCTGCAGGCAGAAATTTTTACCGGTGCGACCAAACATACCGTGTTGTTGGGGGCCGATTATCAACGTCGTAAGACGGTGGTGGACTGGACCAGTGGGTCGCTGCAGCCGATCAACGCGTTTAATCCGGTATACGGCAATTCCGCTATCAGCTACTACAGTCCGACCAGCTACTTGCGGCGGCTGGAGCAGACTGGCGTCTATCTGCAAGACTTGGTCGAAATGGATAAGTGGCGGTTCTCTCTCGGGCTGCGCCAAGACTGGGTGCAGACGTCTGATGAAAACCGCATCGCGGAGGCGAGCCGCCCCGTGGGTACTGAGATCAGTGACAAGCGGACCAAGCTCACAGGGCGTGCAGGGGCGTTGTACCTCTTTGATAACGGCCTGGCGCCCTATGTCAGCTATTCAGAATCCTTTAACCCGAACTCCTATTCCGACAGCGCCGGCAACCCGCTGGCACCGACCGATGGCACACAATGGGAGGCGGGCTTGAAATATCAACCGCCAGGCACCGATAACCTGTTCACGGCGTCGTGGTTTCGCATCGACCAGGAAAATCTGGCAACCAAACTGCCGCAAGAGAATTTCTATCGGGCTGTAGGTGCTGTGCGCTCCCAAGGGCTTGAATTGGAAGCCCATATGCAACTGACCGACAGCCTGAAGGTTTTGGGCAGCTACACCTTCACGGATATCAAGTACTCCAAGTCGATGGTGAGTACGTTGAGCACGGCTGACAATCTGATAGAAAACAAAGGTAACTCACCGACCCAAGCACCTCGTCACATGGCGTCGGTATGGGCAGACTACAAGTTCAATAGCGGGGCCTTGGATGGCTTGCGTCTCGGGGGCGGGGTACGTTACGTCGGGTACAGCTGGGCGGATGCAGAGAACACCATGAAGGTACCTGCCTATACCTTGTTTGACGCGTCGATCGGTTATGACTTGGGCAAGGCAGGGTTGAAAGGTGTGGATGTTCGGCTTAATGCCAACAACCTGTCTAACGAAACCTATGTCGCGTCGTGTGCGAGCCTGAATTTCTGTTACCTGGGCGAGGAACGCAATGTCAGTGCGACGGTGAGCTATCAGTTCTGATCCATGACTGACTAAAAAGCCAGCGCCTGATTTCAGGTGCTGGCTTTTTTGTGTTTGCCGATTGGGGCTGCCCTCGTCGTTTAAGGGCGTGGACAATTCGCGTCCTTAAACGACAAAACCCCTGTCTGCTTTAGCAGACAGGGGTTTCGGAATTCAATCTTGACGATGACCTACTCTCACATGGGGAAACCCCACACTACCATCGGCGATGCATCGTTTCACTGCTGAGTTCGGGATGGGATCAGGTGGTTCC
>Ga0157375_10000373_pt1 | contig 40703 bp, 41 predicted proteins | sample M35metaG_FD_115311 | JGI IMG/M metagenome (GOLD analysis project Ga0157375, IMG submission 115311) | Miscanthus rhizosphere microbial communities from Kellogg Biological Station, Michigan, USA - M3-5 metaG | ecosystem: Host-associated > Plants > Roots > Rhizosphere > Soil | place: USA: Michigan...
TCGTCGATCGCCGAGATCCTCGACATGACCGTCGAGCAGGGGCTGGAGACGTTCCGCAACATCCCGCGCATCGCCAACATCCTGCGCACGCTCGACGAAGTCGGCCTCGGCTACATCAAGCTCGGCCAGTCATCGACCACGCTCTCCGGCGGCGAAGCGCAGCGCGTGAAGCTCGCCAAGGAACTGGCCAAACGCGCCACCGGCCGCACGCTCTACATCCTCGACGAGCCGACCACCGGCCTTCACTTCGACGACGTCTCCAAACTCCTCCACCTCATGCACGGCCTCGTCGACCGCGGCAACACAGTCGTCGTGATCGAACACAACCTCGACGTCATCAAGACTGCCGACCACGTCATCGACCTAGGCCCCGAAGGAGGCGACGGCGGCGGCTACATCATCGCCACGGGAACGCCGGAGGAAATCGCGCAAACGCCCGACACGCCGACGGGGGAGTATTTGAAGAAGATGCTGGCGAAGAGTGGCGCGGCGATAGCTAAATCGTAGTTGGCTATCTCAAGATTCGCGAGGCGATCAAGGTATCCTGTTTGGGTGCCAAGTTTTATCGTTCCCACGAACGCAAGCCTTCACGCGGCGCGATCATTCATCGCAAAAAACCACTTTTTCGAAGGCGGTGGCGACGCTGTTCTTCGGTTTCATCCGAAGTGGGCACATGTCGAGCCGCTGGCGCTGACGATGATTGCCGCCTGGGGAGCATGGTGCCGGGGGAAAGGTTACCCGCTGAGGGCTGAGAATCTAGGCAAGCACGCAGCCTATGCCGCTCGCATGAAGCTCTTCCAGCAGCTCGGAATTGACTTCGACCCTGAGGTCAAAGAATACGAAGAATCCGGACGCTTTCTTCCGGTGACTCAGGTAAGGACACAGCAGGACTCGACGGTAGCCATTGCCAATATTTCGGCAATGCTTCATTTACAAGATGACCCCGACAGCCTAGCAGCAGTTCAGTTTTGCATCAGCGAGCTCCTCCGCAATGTCCTGGAGCATGCAAACTCACCAGACGGTGCCTTCGTAGCAGCTCATCGCTTCGCCGAGAAAGGAATGCATCGTGTCACAATAGCCGTAGCCGATTGCGGGCAAGGCATCCCGAGTCACCTGGCGCGAGCACACCCGGAAATCGAGGGGAATGACTCCATCGCAATCGGCCTCGCGATGCAACCGGGGGTCACCGGCGCTCTGCCGACCGCTTACGGTACGCCCGATAACGCTGGCGCAGGTCTTTACATTACAAGGTCCATCGCCAAGGGTACAGGCGGCTATTTTTTGCTCTATTCCGGGCACGCCGCGTACCGCCTTCGCCGCGCGCTTTCATTGGAGGACACGATTCATCTGTTTCCTGACCCATATGACGATCCGCGAGGAGATCTTTGGAGTTTTGATACGCCGTGGTTAGGAACGGTTGTAAGCGTTGAGATCCGAACCGAAACGATCGCTCATTACGAAAACTTTTTTCAATGGATTTTCAAGCAGATGCCGAGTCGTAAATCGGGCGCAAGAAAGATCAAATTTACATGAAAGACGAAATCAGAATCGAGTCCGGCGTGAATGGCTTCGCCGAGAACAAAGACCAAGCAAAGGCGCTTCGCGTATCCCGATTGCTTCCTGCAATCTCCGAGGGAAACCGCGTTGTATTGGATTTTGGCGAAGTAAAATATGCGACACAGTCTTTTATTCACGCGCTGATCGGAGAGGCCCTGCAAAAATATAATGAGGCAGCGCTGGACCTTATAGAGTTCCGACATTGCTCAGAAGCCGTTCGGAGCGTCATCGAGTTAGTCGTTGACTATTCATTGAGCGGTTTCGCAGATAGAGCGAGCGCCTGAATATACCGGAGCTGCAACTTGCACCTTCTCGACCGTTTAAAAAGAATTGGGCAGTCTCGCTGATGCCACTCCGCCGCCCGGGGCTTGCGCTCGTTGCCGCGTCGTTCGTCGTGCTCTTTCAGGAGCTGACGCTCATTCGGTGGATGTCCAGCGAGGTGCGGGTGCTGGCGTACTTTCCGAACGTCGTGCTGATCAGCGCGTTCCTCGGGCTGGGCATCGGGGCGCTGCGCGCCGGCAAGCGGTCGTTGCTCTGGCTGTGGCCGTTGTCGCTGGTCATCACGGCCGTGGCGACGCTGGTGATGGCGCGGATCGCATTCACGAATCTTTCGCCGTCCGAGCATCTCTGGTTGCTTTACATGGACATTCCCAACGCGCCGGTGGTGAAGGACGTCCGACCGCCGATCATCGCGGCATTCATCCTCAGCGCCTTGTCATTCGTCGCGCTCGGGCAATTCGTCGGCGAGCGGCTTCGCGATTTCACTGAAGCCGGGAAAACTCTGTGGGGCTATGTGGCCGACCTCAGCGGATCGCTGCTCGGCGTGATCGCTTTCGCGCTCGCTTCGTTCACCGGCGCCCGTCCCGCGGTCTGGTTCAGCGTCGTGCTGATTGCCGGTGCGTGGCTGTTCGCATCGAAGGGATGGAAGGCGTGGCTGGTCTATGCGGTCACGGGCATCGCCATCGTGGCATCGATCGCGGCGTTGGAGCGCTCACCGTTTTACAGTCCTTACTACGCCTTGCGCGCGGAACATTCTCCGAACTCCGGCGGCGTCTACATTCTCGCGAACGGATCGTTGCATCAGTACGCGGCGCCGCTCGCGCCGAGGCGTCAGACGAACGCGTATGACCAGACAATTGCTGCCGGCTATCCGCTCCCGTACCTCGCGCTGCAGCATCCGCCGCGCCGCGTTCTGATTCTCGGCGCCGGCACGGGGAACGACGTCGTCACCGCCCTCGCAAACGGCGCACAGGAGGTCGACGCGGTCGAGATCGATCCGGTCATTCTGAAACTCGGCAGGACGGTGCATCCCGATCATCCCTACGCATCGCCGCGCGTGCACGTCTTCAACACCGACGCGAGGGCATTTCTGCGGAACACGAAGAACCAGTACGACCTCATCGTCTTCGGAACGCTCGACTCGATGACGCGTCTCTCGGCGCTTTCGAATGTCCGCCTCGACAACTTCGTCTACACCGTTGATTGCATGCGGGCGGCGCGCGCGCGGCTGTCGCCGGACGGCGGCGTGGCGCTCTACTTCATGGTCGGAAACCGCGGCATCCACCAGAAGCTCTTCGCCATGCTGTCCGAGGCGTTTGGCAGGCCGCCGCTGGTGCGCGTCGAGAACCACAGATTGTTCAACGAGATCCTCGTCGATGGTCCTGCGTTCGAGCATCTTCGGACGCCTGCGATGACAGCGGACATCCCGCGATTGATGGAGAAGGCGTCATTGACCGAGGTCCCGACCGACGATTGGCCGTTCCTCTATCTCGATGCGCGGCGGCCGCCGGCGTTCTACATCTCGATCATCGCCGTTTTCCTCATCCTCGCGGCCATCGCCATCGTCGCGTCGTCGCCGGAAAGCGCGCGCGATCAGCTGCGCAGTTTCGACGCGGAGATGTTTCTCTTCGGCGCTGCATTTCTGCTCCTGGAGACCAAGCTCGTCACGCAGATGAATCTGGTCTGGGGCACCACCTGGGTCACCAGCGCCGTAGTCTTCGGCGCCATTCTGGCCACGATCCTCATCGGAACGATCGTCATTCAACTGCGGCCGATGCGATACGGAATCGCTGCCGGCGGTCTCGTGATCGCCCTTCTGGCGACGTACCTCATGCCGCAGGAGTGGCTGCTGATCGAGAGCGTGCCGCGGCGGCTTCTGCTGTCGCTCGTCTTCGCCGGTGCGCCGATTTTCTTCGCCTCGATCTGTTTCGCCAGCCGCTTCCGCATGCGGACCGAGTCGAACGCCGCGTTCGGCTGGAACCTGGCCGGAGCGGTTTTCGGTGGACTGATCGAGTCGATGTCGATGGCCGTCGGCATTCGCGCGCTGACCCTGGTGGCGCTGGTGGCGTACCTGGCGTCGTTCCTGATCGCGCGGAAGAGTGAGACTCGCGGATCGGTGACGGTTTAACCACAGAGACACTGAGTACACAGAGACAAACTCTGTGCTCTCTGTGTCTCAGTGGTGAAACAGCTTGAACGTAGGCACCGATCTCGCTCTCAGTTGCGCACGCTATGTCTGATGATGCGCCTGTGCGGCGGCCGATCCTCGGGATCCTTTCGATCGTCCTGCTCTTCATTCTTTACCGCGTGTTCGCGGTCTACACCGTCCGTTCGGGCGAGTGCAAACCGAAGCCTGTCGATCCAAACGTGCGCATCCTGACGCGCGACGAGGCGGGGCGGCTGGTGTCGTTTCCGGAGCGCGTCGGCTATCCGCCGCAGCAGCGGCCGCTCGTCGTCATGACGTACAACATCGAAGGACACGACGAGTTGTACGACACTGATCACGCCGCGAAGATCGCCGCGACGATCATGGAGTTCAAGCCGGACATCGTCGGATTGCAGGAAGTGCACGACCACACCTGGCAGGTGCGCTTTCGCAATCAATACGAAGAGATCCGGCGGCTGACCGGGATGAACGGCTACTTCGGCCGCAGCTATCGGAGCATGGGCGGCGACTTCGGCAACGCCATCCTCACGCGCGGCGAGATCGTGTCCGCGGTCGTACATCCGCTGCCGAGCATCGGCGAGCCGCGCAGCGTGCTCGAAGCGGTCGTGCGCATCGACGGCGCCACGCTCAACGTCTACGTCGCGCATCTCACGGCATGGTCGAGCATCAATGCGAAAAGCCGCGGGGTGCAGCTGGAGTGTCTGGCCAAGCACGTGCGGACCAGCCGCTATCCGTATCTGCTGCTGGGCGACTTCAACGCGCCGCCGGACGCTGCCGAGGTCGAGAAATTCGCGAAAGAAGACGCGGCGCAGTTGTGCGGCGCGGACATCAAGATCACGCATCCGACGCTCGGCGAACGGATTGACTACATCTTCGCCGACTGGGGATGGCGCGTGGCAGGCGCGCGCGCCATCGCCACAGGCTCATCGGACCACTACCCGGTCATCGCCCAACTTTTCTGGAGCCGCAATTGACGAAACAAACGAAGCCGAAGTCGAAGTGGATCGAAAAGCGCCGCGGGTCGCATGTCATCCGCGTTCCGATCGTTCTCGTGGCCGCGATGATCCTGGCGCTGGTCGGGTTGACGATCATGCTCTGGTCTGCCGAGCGTGGGGAAGATCCGCACCTCAACGTGAAAAACGCGGGCGAGTTTTCGACGCTGCTGCCGTCGATCGTCGGACTGACGCAGTCGAGTATGGATCAAGGCAACAAGATCGAGCTCCTCGAAAATGGCGATCAGTTTTTCCCGCCGCTGCTGCGCGACATCGCCGCGGCGAAGCAGAGCGTTCACGTCGAGTCGTACATCTGGTGGAAGGGCGACATCTGCAACCAGCTCGCGCGCGCGATGGCGGACAAGGCGAAGCAGGGCGTCGAGGTGCGGCTGCTGGTCGACGCTTCCGGCGGCCACAAGATGGACAAGGAGCTGAGCAAGTTGATGCTCGACTCCGGCGTGAAGCTCGTTCGCTTCCACCGCATCTCCCTCGCCAACCTCGGGCGCCTCAACAATCGCGACCATCGCAAGGAAGCCATCATCGACGGCCGCATCGGCTACATCGGCGGGTTCGGGTTGGCCGAGGAGTGGACCGGGCACGGACAGGACAAGGATCACTGGCGCGATGCCGGCCTGCGCGTCGAAGGTCCGATCGTCAACCGGCTGCAGGGAGCGTTCAGTGAGAACTGGATCGAAGAGACCGGCGAGATCATGGCCGGCGAGAAGTATTTTCCGCATCTGCCGGCAGCGGGTTCGACGCCGGCGCATCTCGCCTACACCTCGCCGACCGGCGGCGTGTCATCGGTGCAGGTGCTCTACTACCTCGCCCTCAAAGGCGCCAAGCACGAGATCATCATCCAGAATCCGTATCTGCTGCCGGACGACGACGCGCTGCAGGCGCTGGCCGAGGCGGTCAAGCGCGGCGTCGTTGTGAAGGTGATGGTGCCGGCCACGACCTCGACTGACAGCCCGATCGTGCAGCACGCCAGCCATCATCGCTACGGTTTGCTGCTCGAAAAAGGCATCAGGATCTTCGAGTACAAGAAGACGCTGCTGCATCAGAAGGTGATCATTGTCGACGGCATGTGGTCGTGCGTAGGTTCGACGAATTTCGACCGCCGCGCGCTGCAACTGAACGACGAAGTGAGCATGGGTGTGCTCGACGCCGGGCTGGCGTCGCAGCTCAAGGCGGTGTTCGAAGACGATCTGAAGTTCTGCGAGGAGCGGCATTTCGAGGAGTGGAAGCACCGCGGCTTGTGGCACAAGGCGGAGGACGGGCTGGCGTATCTGGCGAGCTCGCAGTTGTAGGCTGTCATCCTGAGCCGCCGGAGGCGTCGTAGCCGAAGGCGTAGCGCCGCAGGACGGCGAAGGATCTCAAGCTTCCCCTCACCGGCTGAAACCCGCTGGGATTCAACGCAAGTTGGGAAGCTTGAGATCCTTCGCCGTCCTGCGCCGTTCCGTCGCTTCGCGACTCCCGGCTTGGCGGCTCAGGATGACAGCCATTAATCTACAGCTTCCATGGCCACACTCCCGATCGAAGGACGCTGGTCGATCAAGCCGGTTGCGGACGACGACGTCGCCTCGACGCTGTCCTTTCTTCGCCGCGATCCACTGATCAACGTCTACCTGATCTCGCGCGTCCTCGAGGAGCGTTTCGCGTCGTCGACGCAGACGGTCGAGGTGCGGCATAACCGCGAAGTCGTGCTCGTGGCGTCGCTGGCGACGAACATCGTCCTGGCCGGCGATCGCGAGCTGCCGCAGGACATCACCGAGACCGCCATCGCCGTCATCGCGGAGCGCATCCTCACGCGCATGCTGCCGGTGCGCGCCATCATCTCGCCGGCGCACCTGGTGGAGATGCTCTGGTTGCGCCTTCGAACGCGGCTCGATCCACCGACAGTCGTGCGAATGAATCAGCCGGTCTACGCGATCCGCGGCCGGCTCGATTATCCCGATCTGAAGGAGTCGCGCTACTCCACGATGCGCGATCTGGAGTCGCTGATCCCCGCCTGCGCGGCCATGCATCGCGAGGAGGTCGGTATCGATCCTATGGAGCGCGACGCGGCCGGGTATCGCGAACGGGTCCGCGAGCTGGTGGAGCAGAAACGCTCTCTGATTCGCGTCGTCGACGGACAGATCGCCGCGAAGTGCGAGTACTCAGCCGTAACGAACGAGACCGTACAGCTGATGGGTGTCTGGACCAATCCGCGCTTCCGCCGTCACGGCCACGCCCGCGCGCTGCTGCGCGAGGTCTGCGGCCATTGCGCGCGAAAAGGGAAGACGGTCACGCTCTTCGTGAACGACTTCAACCACCCTGCCATCGCCCTCTACGAGCGCCTCGGATTTCAGCGGATCGGGATGAATCGCGCCCTGATCTGGTGAGGTTTTTGAAGGCAAGGCCTGAACATTGCAGAAATTCACAACAGCCCGGTTTCAATCCGGCCGGAGGTAGGAAATGCCCGAAGTAGGCACTGTGAAATGGTTTAACAACGATAAAGGGTACGGCTTCATCAAGCGCGATACCGGTGAGGACGTCTTCGTGCACCACAGCGCGATCCAGGCGCAGGGGTATCGGACGCTGAATGAAGGGGAGCGAGTGGAGTTCGACGTCAAGCAAGGCCCGAAAGGGCTGCAGGCCGAAAACGTCCACCGTGCGGACGAGGCGCGTAGCGCGTAGCTACTGTTCGCTGGGCCCGAAACGCGCCATCACGAACGCCCCGAGCGTGCCACCAACCGCGAGTGCGGGAAGGGCCTGCCCTTGGCCTTTGAGGGCAAGGAGCACGGCCGCGAGTCCGCCCGCGACAAGGATCAGCGTCCGCAACGCTACGTCCTGTAGATCGAATCGCATGATGTAAGTGCGGCGATTGGACGCGCCGCGGCGTGGGATTGTAGCAGAGAGGGCGGAACGGCGTCGCCGAGGTAGACTCCTTGGCGGAGCGCGTTACGGAACGACATCGCCATCCGGCAGATCCGATTGCTTTCATTCAAGACTGCGTTCGCAGGCGCGCGATTTACTGGACGTACCACGTGAATATGCGGCTCGACCGGCGGCACATTTCACGGGATGAAATACTCACTGCTGTTGATTCGTATCAGCTCGTCGAGGAGTATCCGGACGACAAATATCTTCCGAGTTACCTCGTCAAAGCGGCTTCAACGTTTCATATTCTGTTCGCGACCGACGTTCCAGATCGCAACGTTCGTGTCGTGACGGCGTATCGACCCGACCCAGGAGAATGGCACTCTGACTTGTTGCGGAGGAGATCGCGATGAAATGCCGAGTTTGCGGCGCGACACAGCAGCCTACGACGACCGATCTCCCCTTCAAGACCGGAGATCGCTCGATCGTGATTCTCAAATCGCTCCCCGTTTTCCAGTGCGAGCAGTGCAGCGAGTACTCGATGGACGATCCGACGTTTCAGCGCGTGGAGGAGATTCTGGCGCGCGTCGACTCAGGCGCAGAGCTCGAGATCATTCCGTTTGCGGCTTGAGGATTACATCCGCTCCGGCACGGGAATCCCGAGTAATCCCAACGTGGCCCGCATCGTCTGGCGGAACACCGCGGCACACACCGCGCGGCGCTGGCGTTCGGCGGGGTCCTTCTCATTGAGGATCGGGTACTTGTGGTAGAAGCTGTTGAACTTCTGCGCCAGGACGAAGAGGTCGTGCGTGATGATCGACAGCTCCAGGGCGTCGGTGGCGCGGCGGATCGCGGACGGCAGTTCGGCGCTCAAGCGGACCAGTTCCCACATCTCGTCGGTCAGGCCTTCGTTGAGCGTGAGCGCGTCGAGTGACGTCGGATCGAGCTTCGATTCGACGCCGCGCTCGGCCATCTTGCGGAAGATGTTTTCGACGCGGACGGTCGAGTACTGCAGGTAGGGGCCGGAATCGCCTTCGAACGTCAGCGCCTCGTTGAAATCGAAAGCGATGACTTTGTTGCGGCCGTACTTGAGCATGAAGTAGCGGAGCGCGGCCACCGAGATTTCGCGGCCGAGTTGTTCAATGTCGTCCTCAGACAAACCTTCGCGTTTGCTCCCCTCGCGCACCGACTCGGCGGCTTTCGACTGCAGCGCATCGATCAGATCATCGGCCTTCACACCGAGGCCCTTGCGGCCGGACATTTCGATGTATGGCTTCTTCGAATCTTCCTCGGAGACGTCGATGCCGAGCGCCTTCGCCGTCGCCGGCGTGAGCGCGACCATCTCGTACGAGTAGTGGATCGAGTTCTCGGATTCGCGAACGTGGCCGAGCTGGCGGACGCCTTCCTTCACCACCTTCTGCAGGTACGACTGGCGGACGTCGATGACATTGACCACTTTCTGTGCACCGCCGAAGCGCGGCGCGTTGGGATCGCCTTCACCGCTTGTTGTCTCCCAAAGAATGTGGCCGTCGTCGTAGGTCGAGAACTCGCGGAAGTTGAAGGTGCGGTCGAGCAGGCCGAACTTCCAGAGCTGATAGGCGATGTCCTTGCCGGTGTACGTGACGGTGCCGTTGGAGCGCACCAGGATCTTGTCCGGCTCGTTCATCCCCTCGAACTCGGCGCTCTCGTCGAGCTTCATCACCCAGCAGTCTTTGTGTTTGCCCTCGGTCTCCTGAATGACGGCGCCGCTGGCTTTGAGGAGTTCGAACGCCCGATCCCAGAAGTGCAGCGCGATGATGTCCGACTCTTTCGGCAGCAGGTCGTAGGTGATGCCGAGGCGCAGCATCGTGGCGATGTGGCGCTTCACGATGGCGCGCGCGATCGTAGAGGCGAATTCGAACAGGTCGCCTTCGTGCTTCTCGATCGCGTGCAGCGTGTCGCGCCGCCACTGCTGCGCGTCGGGATTGGCGGCGTAATACGCGGCCATCTTCGAGTAGACGTCCCAGCAGTAGTAGTCGAACCTGACCGATGGATCGTCGATCATCGCCCGCACCTCGGCCAACGACTTCGGCTCGAGATGCTGGAACGCGACGACGACGTCGGCAACCTGCACACCGGTGTCGTCGATGTAGTTCTGCGTTTCGACGCGGTGGCCGAGCCACTTCATGCAGCGGACATAGGTGTCGCCGAGGACGGCGTTGCGGAGGTGGCCGATGTGCGCGGCCTTGTTGGGGTTGATGTTGGTGTGCTCGACGATGACGCGTTCGCCCGTCGCGGCGCCCGGCGCCATGACGTTGCCGATGTGCGCCGCGGTGAACGCGCCGCGGTCGAAACGGAAGTTGAGGTAGCCGGCGCCTTCGACGGTCACCGACTGCACGAACATCGGCAGCTGCAGTCCATTGACCATCGCCTCGGCGAGCTCGCGCGGCTTGCGCTTGAGCGCTTTCGCCAGTTCGAGACAGAGGGGCGTGGCGAGGTCGCCCATGGCCAGACGCGGCGGCGCCTGGAGCACGACGCGATCAACGGCGTGGCCGAAGAGCGTCAGCACGCGGTTCGTCAGCGTTTCGGTGAGTTGTTCGGTGATCTGTTCGAGGATCAAGGGTTACTCCGTTCCAGCAGCGACTCGCCCGTCATTTCCGCCGGCTTTTCGATGCCGAGGATATCGAGCAGCGTTGGCGCGACATTCTGTAACGCGCCGCCGCCGCGTAGCGAACCGAATCGTTTCTTCGCGTCGGCCAGAATCAGCGGGACGGGATTCGTCGTATGCGCCGTGTGCGGCTGATTGGTCGCCGGATCGAACATCAACTCGGCGTTGCCGTGGTCGGCGGTGATGAGCGCGACGCCGTTGATTTTTTCGACGGCGGTGAGAATGCGATCGACGGCGACATCGGTGTCGTGTACGGCTTCGACTGCGGCCTTCATCACGCCGGTGTGGCCGACCATGTCCGGATTGGCGATGTTCATGATGATGACGTCGAACTTCTTCGATGCGACCGCGTCCACGACCTTGTCCGCGAGATCGAAGACGGACATCTCAGGCTTCAGATCGTACGTCGCCACTTTCGGCGACGGCACAAGGATGCGCTCCTCGCCTGGTGACTTTGTATCCGAACCGCCGTTGAAGAAGAACGTGACGTGCGCGTATTTCTCGGTCTCAGCGATGCGGAGCTGCTTCAGTCCGGAGTGCGAAAGGACTTCGCCGAGGTGGTTGCGGACTTCCTGCGGTGGAAAGAGGACGGGAAGCGTCCAGTCTTCGCGATACGAATTCATCGTGACCAGATGCGCCTTCGGACGGACCGCGCGATGGAAGCCGTCGAAGTCATCGTCCTTGAACGCCGTCACGATCTGGCGCATGCGGTCCGCGCGGAAGTTGAAGAACACGACTGCATCGCCGTCTTCGATTTTGCCGAGGTGCGCGCCCTCGGGTGTCAGCACAGCGATCGGCTCGACGAATTCGTCGGTCACGTTCTGCTCGTAAAAACGCCGCAGCGTTTCCAGCGGGTCCTTCGTCTGCGTCCCGACGCCGAGCGTCATCAGGTCGTAGCCGCGTTGCACGCGATCCCAACGCTTGTCGCGGTCCATCGTGAAGTAGCGGCCGATGATCGTGGCCAGATGCGCCTGCGGCTTGTTCTCGATGTGCGCGAGCAGATTGTCGAGGTACTTCTCGGCAGACTTCGGCGGCGTGTCGCGGCCGTCGAGGATGGCGTGGACGAAAATATCCTTCGTACCCAATGCAATTGCGGCGTCGATGAGTCCGTGCAAATGCGTTTGCATCGAGTGCACGCCGCCGTCGGAGAGCAGTCCTACGAAGTGAATCGCGCCGCCGTGCTTTACGGCATCGACCAGCGTTTGATTCGCTTCCAACTCGTGTCGCGAGACCGCTTTGCCGATGCGTACGATGTCCTGATCGACGATCCGTCCCGCTCCGATATTCAGATGCCCGACTTCCGAATTGCCCATCTGATTGCGCGGCAGACCGACTGCGCGCCCCGAGGCCTCGAGCGTCGTCCACGGACATTCGCGGAACAGACGGTCGAAGCGCGGCGTGTCGGCCTCGGCGATCGCATTCGCTTCGGTTTCCTTGCGGCAGCCAAAGCCGTCGAGGACGATGAGGATGAGAAAGGGGCGGTCGGTCATTGCAGCGGCGGGCGATTGTAGGGCCTTAACCGCAAAGCCTGCTACACTTTCGCCCTTAGCGTTCAGCACTCGGGAGGGGGCGGACCCATGAAGACCTGGGAGTACAAGATCATCAACGTCCGGTCGGAGAATTACTCGATGGATCCGCGGCGCGCCGAGGAGTTGAACCGGCTCGGGGATGACGGGTGGGAGCTCGTCAGCATCACCTCGATCAACTTCAAGACCGGTGCGACCGATCACATCGGCATGGTCTTCAAACGCGAGAAACTGCAGCATCCCGCGTAACTGCTACAGTTCCCGGAAATGCAATCGGAGTGAATCCCATGGCGAAGAAAATCCTCCTCGCGGATGACAGCATCACCATTCAGAAAGTCGTCGAGCTGACGTTTTCGGACGGCGACTACGAGGTGACCGCGGTCAACAACGGGGCCAAAGCGATCCAGAAGCTGGCAGAGATGCGGCCCGACATCATCCTCTCCGACATCATCATGCCGGAGAAGAACGGCTACGAAGTCTGCGAGTACGTGAAGTCGCATCCCGAGTACCGCAATATCCCGGTGATCCTGCTGACGGGGACGTTCGAGCCGTTCGATCCCGATCGCGCCGACAAGGCCGGCTGCGACGCGGTGGTGACGAAGCCGTTCGAGTCGCAGAGCCTCATCCACAAAGTCGAAGAGCTGATTCAGCAGAGCCAGAACGCCGCTGCGAACGAGCCGGAGCCTGATCCTACGGAGCTCTTCACCGATGCGCCGGCCTATCCGCCGTCGATTCCCGCCGATCCGTTCACGCACGACAACGACATCTTCAGCGCTGCTCCTGCCGCGGCGCCGGCGTTCGGAACCGACATGCCGTTCGACGCGCCGAGCGAACCTGCCTTCGGCGGCGAGACCCGCGCACTCCCGCGCATGAGTTTCGAGGAGATGCAGCAGATGGCGAACGAGCCGCCAGAACCTCCGACCGCGCCGCAGCCGGCCATGCCGGAGCCGCCGCCGGAACCCGAGGCATCGCCGTGGGATGAGACGCCGGCGGCTTTTGGCGGCGAGACCCGCGCATTTCCGCGAATGAGTTTCGAAGAGATGGAGCAGATGGCGGCGGCGTCGCAGCCGTCGTTCGAAGCGCAGCCGTCGTTTGAAGAACCGCCAGCATTCCAGGAACCGCCTCCACCTCCTCCTCCGCCCGCTGCCGAAGCGTCGCCGTGGGATGAGCCGCAACAGGACGACGCGTCGACGCGCGCCATTCCGAAGATGAGTTTCGAAGAGATGCGGCAGATGGCCGAGGCTTCGCAGCCGGCCGAGCCGCCGCCGTTCGAAACCCTCGGCGCGCCGGCTGCCGAGCCCGAAGCATCGCCGTGGGACGAAGCGCCCGCTGCGTACGGCGGTGAAACGCGCGCGTTTCCGCGCATGAGTTTCGAAGAGATGGAGCAGATGGCCGCGTCGACGGCGCCGAGCGAACCGGCCTGGGCTCCTGCCACTGATCCGTTCGCCGCGACCGAGCAGACCGAATCGCCATTCGCTGCCGAGGAGACGCCCGAGGCAACGGCCGACACGGCGGTCAACAACCAGATCACCGATGACGTCAACTCGCAGATTACGGATGACGTGAATCCGCAGCTCGCCGCCGACGTCAATTCGCAGATCACGGATGTGAATCCGCAGATCACCGACGTCAATCCGCAGATCACTGACCTCACCGACGAACAGGTCGACCGCATCGCGCGCCGCGTTGTGCAGTTGATGTCGGAGCAGGTGGTGCGCAACATCGCCTGGGAAGTGATTCCCGACCTCGCCGAGATGGTGGTCAAGGAGCGGATCCGGCAGCTCGAAGCGGAAGCGTGATCACGCGGAGACGCGGAGGCGCGGAGTGAAGATCTACACGCGCACCGGCGACAGCGGTGAGACCTCGCTCTTCGGCGGCGCGCGCGTCCGCAAGGACGATGCGCGCATCGAGGCCTACGGCACGATTGACGAACTGAACTCCGTCCTCGGCGTCGCCCGCGCGAGCTGGCCGTCGTCATCGCTCGACGGACAGTTTCACGCGATCCAGTCCGATCTCTTCGACATCGGCGCCCATCTCGCCTCGCCCGGAACCTCGCGCTTCGCCGGACCACCAGCCGAGCGCGTGACGTCGCTCGAACACGACATCGACGCGATGGAGTCGGAGCTGACGCCGCTGAAAACGTTCATCCTCCCCGGCGGCACTCTCGCCGCCGCCCAGCTTCACGTCGCGCGCACGGTCTGCCGCCGTGCGGAGCGTTTGGTTGTCTCGCTGAACGACAACGACGATGCGACAAAGGCATCGATCACGTATCTCAATCGCCTCTCCGATTTCCTCTTCGTCGCCGCGCGCTTCGCGAATCACAGGAACGGCGTAGCCGACGTTCCGTGGACTCGAAGGTAATCGCCTGTAAGAAACAAGCGGGACTGCCGACTACCTCTTTCGGAGGACACTTCGGCTGATGGCGTCGCAGGATGCGCTGTACGAGGAGGCTGCCGGCGAGTACGGCGCGGCGCTGGAGCGGCTGGCGGGATCGTATGAATTCGATCGCGACAAGTGCCGTGATCTCCTGCAGGACATTCACCTCGCCATCTGGCGCAGCTTCGAAGGGTTCGCCGGCAACTGCTCGCTGCGCACGTGGGTGTATCGCGTCGCGCACAACGTGGCGGCGTCGCATGTGGTCCGGCATCAGCGTGCCGGCAAACGTCCGCTCATCAGTCTCGACGACGTTGACGATCTGACGGTTGCCGACGATTCCGGCGACGCGTTCGACCGGCAGCAATCGCTGGAGCGGTTGCGCGAATTCATCCAGCTCCTGAAGCCGATCGAGAGGCAGGTCATCCTCCTCTACCTCGAAGGGACGGACGCCGCGAGCATCGCCGAGATCACCGGCATCTCGGCGGGCAACGTGGCCACGAAGATTCATCGCATCAAGAAGATTCTGGCCGGCCGTTTTGGCCGAGGAGACCGCCATGAAAAATGACGACGTGGCCGCGCTTTGGCGGGCGCAGAACGGTGAAGGATTTCGCATGAGCAGGGAGGAGATCCGCAACAGGATTGAGACCATGAACCGCAAGATGCGCCGGCGCACCTTCGACGGCTATCTTGTCTTTGCCACGATGACCATCGTTCTCGTCGGCTGGGTGTTCATCGACAGGAACAGGCTGGAAGGGATCGGAGCCGTTCTTTCGATCATCGGCTTCGGCTACCTGGCCTGGCAGATGCGGGCGAACCGCTTTCGGTCCTATTCGAGCGATGCCAGTGACACGCTGGAGCACCTTCGGCGTGAGCTGGCGCGGCAGCGCGATTTTCACGGGGGCTCGCGCTTCTGGTGGCGCTTGTTGTTCATCGTTCCCGGTGGGCCCGTCTTCTTCGCGGGCTTCGCGCAGGCACATCCGGAAGTCATCCGCATCATTCGCTTCGAAGTCATCTCATTCGTAGTTTTCGCGCTCGCGGCGATTCCGCTGAACATGTGGATGGCGCGCCGCTACCAAAAACAGATCGACGCGCTGGCGCGTCTTCAGGAGGAAAAGTGATCAAGCGCATCGCAGTTGTTCTGAGTCTCTTATTCGTTTCCCATGCAGCGTTCGCGGCGGTCGTACCCGACGCCGATATCCAGGCCATCCTCGCCGATCGCATCGAGACTCAGCATCAGAGTGTCGGGATCGTCGTCGGCGTGATCGATCCAACCGGACGCCGCGTCGTCGCGTACGGCAAGACCGCGAATGACGGAAAGCCGGTCGATGCCGACACCGTCTTTGAGATCGGCTCCATCTCCAAAGTCTTCACCTCGCTGTTGCTCGCCGACGCGGTGAAGCGCGGCGAAGTGGCACTCACCGATCCCGTTTCGAAGTATCTGCCGCCGGACGTGAAGGTTCCGGAGCGCGGCGGAAAGAAGATCACGCTCGTCGATCTGGCCACGCACACGTCCGGCCTGCCGCGCATGCCATCCAACTTTCATCCGAAAGATCCCGGCAATCCGTACGCGGACTACACCGTGGCGCAGTTGTACGAGTTCCTCGCGACCGTTGAGCTCACACGCGACATCGGCTCGAAGTACGAATACTCGAACCTCGGCGGCGGCCTTCTCGGCCACGCGCTGGCCCGCCGCGCCGGAACCGACTACGAGACGCTGGTGCGGACCCGGATTCTGCAGCCGCTGGGGATGAAGAGCAGCGCCATCACACTGTCGAAGTCGATGAAGGAGCATCTCACTCCCGGTCACGACGCCAGCCTTCAGCCAGTCCCGAACTGGGACCTTCCGACACTGGCCGGCGCCGGCGCGCTGCGATCGACCACCAACGATCTGCTGACCTTCCTCGCCGCAAACATCGGCATCGAGAAGTCCCCGCTCGCTCCATCGATGGCCGCGATGATCGCCACGCGCCGTCCCACCGGCAACCCCGGACTCGAGATCGCCCTCGGCTGGCACATCTTGACCCGCGACGGACACGAGATCATCTGGCACAACGGCGGCACCGGCGGCTACCGCACCTGGATCGGATTCGAGTTGAAGAGCCGCACCGGCGTGGTCGTGCTTTCGAACACCTCGACAACCGCCGGCGTCGATGACATCGGACTCCATCTTCTCGATCCTGCCTTCCCACTCCTTCAGCCGCCGAAACAGCATCACGAGGTGAAGGTCGACCCTGCCATTTTCGATCGCTACGCCGGGCGTTATGAACTCGCGCCGACGTTCGTCATCACCGTCAGCCGCAACGGCGATCATCTCTTCGCACAAGCCACCGGCCAGCCAAACTTCGAAATCTTCGCTGAGAACGAACACGACTTTTCCTACAAAGTTGTCGACGCGCAGATCACGTTCGTCGTCGATGCCACCGGCCGCGCAACGAGTCTCGTGCTTCACCAGAATGGTGCAAACGTGCCGGGAAAACGCATTGAATGAGCCGGCGCAACCACCTTGGCGGCGAGGACCCACGCTCGGCCGCCAATGTCCTGAACTTAACTTGGCGCGACGGAACGCTGGCGTCTCGCCGGCGCTCCGCTCCTAACGCGTGCGCGCGGCCATGACGCCGGCGACGGTCGACGTCAATGTCGCCGCGTCCATCGGCTTCTTGACGTACGCGTCGAAGCCGGCGGCGAGGGCGCGCGCGCGATCGTCGTCGCCGCGGTACGCGGTCGCCGCGATCGCGGGCGTGTGGCGTTGCGCGGCTGCGTCGCGGCGGCGAATCTCGCCGATGAGCGCGTAGCCATCCACCTCGGGCATGGCGATGTCGGCCACGACGATGTCGATCGGCAGCCGTTCCAGTGCTTCCAGCGCTTCCGATGCGCATGAGGTGATCGTCGACTCCGCGCCGGCGTTGGAAAAAATCACGCGGGCGAGATCGCGCGCATCGGCCTGATCGTCGACGAACAGCACGCGCACGCCGGCCAGTTCGGATCGCGAGGAGCGGACGTCCTTGCCCGAGGCCGTATCGGACGACTCGGGAACCGACGGCAGCTCGACGATGAACTGCGCGCCGCGGTCGGCTCCCTCGCTGAACGCGGCCACCGTGCCGCCGTGGCCTTCGACGAGATGACGGACGATGGCCAGACCGAGCCCGAGGCCGCCGTGCGCGCGCGTCGTCGACGCGTCGCCCTGACGGAACGGCTCGAAAACATGCGCGAGAAAATCGCGCGGGATGCCTTTTCCCGTATCGGTCACGATCAGGCGGACCGTGTCCGGCGTGTTCTCCAACTCCACCGTCACCTTGCCGCCGGCCGGCGTGAATTTGATCGCGTTCGTCAGCAGATTCCAGATCACCTGGCGCAGGCGATTGCCGTCGCCGAGCACAGTGCCGGCGGCGGTGGTGTCGGGAGCGATGATCTCGATCCGTTTCGCGGCAGCGGCGACGCGCACGGCGGTCAGCGAATCGGCGACGAGTTGTCCGATCGAGACCGGCTGCACGTCGAGTCGCAGCTTTCCGGTCGTGACGCGCGAGAGATCGAGCACGTCGTCGATCAGCTGCGCCTGCGCCAGCGCGCCGGCACGGATGCTCTCCACGCCCTGCAGCAATTCCTCTTTCGAAACGTCCTCGCGGCTGAGGATGCCCGACCAGCCGAGGATGATCGTGAGCGGCGTGCTGAGTTCGTGCGAGAGGATGGCCAGGAACTCGTCCTTGGCCAGATTCGCTTTCTGCGCGTCGTCGTAAAGGCGCGCGTGCTCGATGGCCATTGCCGCACGGCGCGCGACGTCTTCGACGACCGGCCGATCGCGTTCCGATAACACGCGGCGCGAGTGACTCATGGCCAGCGTCAGCGCGCCGAGCGCTCGCTCGCCGCCCACGACGACGAGCGGCACGATCAAGGCGGAACGGATGTCGAGCGTGCCCGCAACGTGCTCGATCAGTTTCGACGCGCCGTTGACGATGACCTCGCGAACGTCGTCCGCGAACGCCTCGCGCGCGAGCTCTATCTTCGCGCCGTCTTCATGCACGATGGCCAGCCGCTCGAACGCTTCGTTGCCGGTGCGCAGATCGACGAGGCACCAGTCGGCCAGCACGGGAACGGTCAGCTCAGCCACGCGCGCGAGCGTGGCGTGGTATTCGAGCGACGACGCCAGCACCGCGCTGGCCTCGGCCATGAACGTGGCCACGCGTTCCGCGCGCTTGCGGTCCGTCACGTCGAGCATCGCGCCGATCATCCGGATCGGTTTGCCGTCCTCCGCTCGCGCCACATACCCGCGATCGAGCACCTCGGTGAAGCTGCCGTCGGCGCGCTCGAAGCGGTACTCGTCGGTCCACGACGAGCCGCCCTTTTCGATGATGCCGTTGATGCCGGCGACGACGCGCTCGCGATCGTCCGGATGCAGATGGCTGTCCCACCACTGCAGCCGGTTGTCGATCTGATCGGGCGCATAGCCGAACATCGTCTGCAGCGCGTCGTTCCAGACGATCGTGCCGTGCTCGGCGTCCCAATCCCAGATCACGTCGTTCGTGGCGCGCGCCACGAGCGCGTACCGCTCGTGCGCCCGGCGGGCCTCGTCCGCGGCCTGCTCGATGTCGCGCTTCTCGGTGATGTCCTCGACGACGGCGATCGCGTACTTACTGTCCCCGCGCAGCATCGTCATCGTGACGCGTCCCCAGACTTCGGGGCCGTCTTTGTGGCGATAGCGCTTATCGATCGTGTAACGCGTTCGACTGCCGGCGAGCAGCTCCTGGAAAAGATCGGCATCGGAGCCGTCCGTGAGATCGCATTCATCGATCCCGATCACATCGTCCTTCGCGCATCCGAGGAGGTCGCAGAAGGCCGCGTTGGCAACGACGATGCGCCGCTGCGGATCGAGAACGACAATTCCAGCGCCGGCGCCATCGACGATGGCCGCGAAGAGATCCGAATTGGGTGCAGGACCGCTGCTCACGGGCCGATTATCCGTTACTCAGGCGGTCAACTCATCCGGTTCCAGCACCACTCCTCCGATTCCGCTTTCCCCTTGATCGTTCCCTCGGTGCGCGCGCAGAGCCGGGCGCCGTCGCGCCAGTAGATGATGCGCTGCGGGAAGTCGTGATCCGGATTCTCGAAGACGACGCGATCGGCCGTCGCCGACTTCAGCGGGAACGGCGTTTCCGGCCGCGCGCGCGGCATGGCCAGGTAGACAAGCTTTCCGTCGCGGCGTTCGATGCGCAGAAATTCGAAGGAAATCCTGCCGCTGGCGGCGACGTCCTGATGCATCCCGACCATCAACCCGCCATCGCCGCGCGTCCAGTGTTCCTCCATCCGGACGCCGTCCTGTTGCGACGTCCACGATCCCGCCATCCACTCCGGCATCGTCTGCGACATTGCCGTTCCGGCAGTGAAAAGAGTGAGCGCAGCGGCGAGGACGATCGATTTCATCGCGACATTATGGCTCTCCGCCCCTCCGCGCTCCCCGCGTGAACCCGTTCCCTGTGACTTACCGCGCGAACTCGTCCAACTTCCGAAGCCGCAGAGTCGGATCGGAACTGAACGCCTGCCGCAGCCAGCCGAGGTGGCCGGCGCCGAAGATCACCAGGATGCGGTCGTCGGGAGAGGCCACCAGCTTCGTGACGTTGTTGAAGATGTGCATGTTCCGCCGGTACCACTCCGCCAGCAGATCCGGACCGGCATAGTCGCCCGGCTCGCCGTAGTGTGCCTCGAGATAGTAGAAGCCGACGTCCTGCGCGACCTTCGCGTCGGAGTTCATATAGAGCAGCGTCTGGAGCACGGTGTGGCTCTTCAGGTACGCGCCCTGCGCCTTCACCATCTCGCCGATGTCAGCCATGTGCGCGTCGAGCTTTGCAGACTGTCCTGACGCCTTCGCGAAATTGATGACGCGCTGGAACGGGAAATCGCCGTCGGCGTCGACCGCGTAGATGGTCGTGTGGCCCAACTCCTTCGCCAGCCGAAGTCCGATCTGATCGATCTCGTTCGCGGTCAGCACGTACTTGCCGGCAAGGTATTGCGTGTAACGCTCGTTCAGTTTGCGCTGCGAATCATTCTCGACCGCGATCTTCGTCGGCTTGAACTTCTTCAGCACCGCGGCGAGCTCCGAAATCTCGGCCTGGCGCCCGGGTGCGAGGACGTCATCCGCCGGCATGTTGAAGATGTCATGCCCCGGATTGGCCATGTGATAGACGCCGAGCACCAGCACCTCGGCGCGCTGGGTTTCGTTCGGCGCGGACTGCGCCCGAGCGGGCAATCCGATCGCAGCCGCTGCGATGAGACAGAGGATGGTGCTTCGCATCAGTGGCCTCCTGAGATCCGTTAAACGGCGCGCAGCGATGAAAGTTAGGCAAGCGAATACGACCGGATGGCCGGTGGTAACGTACATCGTCAAAAGAGAGGAGATTCGCATGCCATTCGTCGTTCGCTTTGTTCCGAAATCGATGTCGTCGCAGCAGTATGACGAGGTCATCAAACGCCTCGACGCCGCCGGCGCGGGCTCGCCGCAGGGAAGGATCTTTCATGTTGCCTTTGGGTCGCTCGACGCACTGCGCGTTTCGGACATCTGGGACACGATGGAGAATTTCGAACGCTTCGGACAGACGTTGATGCCGATCCTGCAGGAAGCCGGCGTCGATCCTGGTACGCCGGACGTCATCGAAACGCACAACATCATCGCCGGCAAGTAAGGGCGATTTCTCACCAAACCTTCGCGAAGGGTCATCGAAGCGTTTACATCGCCTGCGTACACTTTCGCGCGGCATGAAACGATGTTGGCCGTTCGCCGCCGTTCTCACGTTCGTCGCCGTTGAGACGATGGCGGCGGACTGCAGCGGTTGGGCCGGCGTTCAGGCGCCGGTCGGTTATCCCTCCGCGGCCAACCGAGTCGTGCTGGTGCGGGATCTCGACGGCGACGGCGCGCCCGACATCCTCGCCTCGGGCAATCAGGTCGACGAGTTTGGCGCGTTCTCGCTCCTGCCCAATCGCGGCGATGGCACCTTTGCAGCGGAACGATTCATCCCGAGCGCTTTCGGCGAGACGTTGCAGGACATCGGCGATCTCAATCACGACGGTGTTCCTGACCTTCTGGTCTCCAACTACTGGTCAAACGGTATCGACGTCTACCTTGGCAAAGGCGCTCTTCAGTTCGATGGAGGCACGCCCTACGGAACGGCGACACACGGCGGTCCGTCGCTGATCGCCGACTACGACCACGACGGCACGCCGGACGTCATCAGCTTTTCGTTCGGTTCCGGCAATCCGGTTCGCTTGCACCTTTTCCGCGGACTTGGCGACGGAGCCCTCGGATCGAAGACGACATTCGATACGCAGCTGGCGAACGGTAATTGGCCATCGACGCGCACGAACAACGGCGTGCTCGAAATCCTGGTCAGCGAGCGCTCCGGTCACCTCGGACTGCTCCGCTACGCAAACGGTGTCGTGACTGCGTCTCGCATTGCGGCGGGACCCGGCTTTGATCTGAGCAGCACGTTCGCCGACGTGAACGGCGATGGAGTCGCCGACATCGTCGACACCGAGGACAACGAATCCGCCGACGAACCGGTCTACGTCACGCTGGGAAACGCCGATGGCACGTTTCGCGAGCGAAAGCAGCTCGCGCATCCACGGAAGGTGAGCTTTCCAACCGCCATGCGCGTGAAAGACCTCGACGGCGATGGCCGCGCCGACATCGTGGTCATGGATTTCCAGTCAACAAGCCTTCACATCTACCGCGGCAACGGCACCGGCGGTTTTGCGGAAGGCATCGCCATCGATGCCGGCGCTCCGGTCAACACATTCGATATCGCCGATGTAAACGGCGACGGCTACCTCGACATCGTGACCGCGGATACTGACCACACGGTCTCGGTCATCGTGAACCGCGGCCCGTGTCCGCCGTCGCGGCGGCGCGCGGCGAAGCATTGAGCGTGGCCATTTTCAACTCCCTCCTACGCAGCGCCACACCCACGAAGATGAGCAGTTCTTCCGTTCCGGGAATGTTGAGAAGGGATATTGCTTTCGAGTTGATAGTACTGTATGTAGTACTGAATTGGACGCACGGCAACTCGCAAAGATCGCGGCGGAACTGAAAGTGTTGCGCACGCGCGGCGGCGTATCTGCCGGCGAGCTGGAATCACTCGCAACATCCCTCGGCCGCACGCGGCGCGCAGGGTCAGGTTCGCACGGACAGTGGCTGAGCGCATTTTCGGGAGTACGGCCGGTCACAATTGCACGGCACACCGGTGACCTGAAGACCGGTACGAAGAAGGCGATCATCGCAGCACTCGAAGAAGATCTCGCGATGTGGCAATCGCAGCTGGAGGAGGACTGAGTCCGAACGAACGAGCTGACACACGGAGAGTGTGTGACTCGATAGATATGCGCGCTCCGATTGGAGGCGGAGAGCAAATGGTCAATATCGACGAAGTGCTGAAGCAGCCGTATGCACGAGTAATTACACCTGCTCCGGAGGGTGGATACACAGCGGCAGTGGTCGAATTTCCTGGATGTGTGACTCAGGGCGAGACTGTGGAGGAAGCGTACGCAAATCTGGAAGACGCCGCTCGCGGATGGCTTGAGGCCGTGGTTGAAGCTCGTCAACCCGTACCGCAGCCGCTAGCTGCAGAGGGCGACTTTAGCGGCAAGGTGGTGCTTCGCCTTCCGAAATCTCTGCACGGTAAGGCTAGTAGATCTGCTGAGCGCGAGGATGTAAGTCTGAATACGTTTCTCGTGACTGCGATTGCTCAGTACGTGGGAGAACGCTCACCTGAACGTGCTGTCGTCCGTAATGAGGTGACCAAGGTTCGCGTAGTGCATGGCGCGAAGCGCGGAAGTGGAAAGCCGCTTCGGTCTCTGTGATTGTGAACCGCGCAGCGAAGCATTGAGCGCTGCCGAAGGTGTTGGCGGTACACTCGCTCGATCCGTTTCATGAGCGAGTCCGTGATCGCCATCTCCGAGTTGACGCGCCGCTTCGGCGCCAAAACGGCGCTGGCGTCGGTGACGCTTTCGTTCCCGCGCGGCGCGGTCTACGGCCTCGTCGGCGCGAATGGCGCAGGCAAGACCACGCTGATCAAACACATTCTCGGGCTGCTGCGCGCGCAGGAGGGAACGGTGCGCATCTTCGGCCACGATCCCGTGGCCGATCCGGTTGCCGTGCTGTCGCGTGTCGGCTATCTCTCCGAGGAAAACGACATTCCGGGGTGGATGCGCGTCGAAGAACTGATTCGTTACTCGCGCGCTTTCTATCCGGCCTGGGACGACGCGTACGCCGAGGAGCTGCGGACAATGTTCGCGCTCGATCCGATGGCGAAGGTGAAGAGCCTTTCCAAGGGGCAGAAAGCGCGAGCGGGACTGCTCATCGCGCTTGCGCATCGGCCGGAACTGCTGGTGCTTGATGAGCCATCGTCAGGCCTCGATCCGATCGTCCGGCGCGACATTCTCGGCGCCGTGATTCGCAGCGTCGCCGAGGAGGGGCGGACGGTGCTGTTCTCGTCGCATCTGCTGGAGGAAGTGGAGCAGGTCGCCGATCACGTCACGATGATCAGCGGCGGCAGGATCGTCGTGAGTGCTCCGCTGAACGAGATCAAAGAGTCTCATCGCGCCGGCGAACGGGTGCCGACGCTCGATGAGATCTTCATCGCCCACGCGGCGGAGGCGTAATTGATGCGATCCGCCGCCGCAGCAATCGGATGGGAATTCCGCCGGCGCCATCGCTGGGGACTATTGGCCCTGGCCTCCTATCCGCTAGCCATGGTCATCCTGAGAATATTCATGTACGCCTCGGGACGGCGCGTCCATATCGATGACGAGATGAGTTTCGCGTTGATCGTTGCGGTCCCGCTCACGGCGACCTTTCTTTATCTCGTCTCGGTTTTCAGCTTCGGGCTTTCCGGCGACCTTTCGGCGCGGCGATCGATCTATCCCTCGCGCATGTTCACGTTGCCGGTTACGAACGACGCGCTCGCGGCGTGGCCAATGGTGTACGGCGCCGCGTCCGTGGCCATCCTCTGGGCAGTGACGCGGCTGCTCGCGCTGTGGCCATCCGGAGTCGACGTGCCGGTGATCTGGCCCGCGCTGCTGGCGGCGTCGCTCCTGGCGTGGACGCAGGCGTTGACGTGGATGCCGTACGCGCTGCCTGGCTTGCGCGTGATCATCACCATCCTGTGGCTCGCGGCGATCGACGCCATCGTTATGGTGGCGCTCGAGTACAAAGCGCGCGAGCTTGTGATGCTGGCTATCCTGGCGCCGCACGTTCCGCTCGCCTATCTCACTGCCCGTTATGCAATCGCACGCGCGCGGCGCGGCGACGAGCCCGATTGGCAGCCGCTGTTCCATCGACTCGGATCCATCGCTCTTCCTCTGCGGCGCGAGCACTTTCGTTCGCCGGCCCGCGCGCAGACGTGGCTTGAGTGGCGGCAGCATGGCCGTTCGTTGCCGGCGCTGGTGGGCATCGTGTTGCCCTTCGAGCTGGCGCTGCTCTTCCTCTTCCGCGAGACGCCGGCGCTCGTCTTCGAGATGCTGTTTGTCGTGCTGACTACGCCGCCGCTCATGGCCTTATTCGCCGCGGGGACGGTCAGCGGCGCCAACCTGACCAGATTCATCGCTACTCGCCCGCTCACCAGCGCATCGCTGATCGCCTCCAAACTCAAAGTGACGATCCGGAGCACGCTCGCTGCGTGGCTGCTGGTGCTCGTCGCGACTCCGCCCGCGCTGAAACTATCGGGAACGTTGCCGCTCGTGATGGAGCGAGTGCACCGATTGGTGGAAGTCATCGGCGCGCCGCACGCGGCCATCGCCATGTTGCTGGTATTCGCGGCGCTGCTCGCCGCGACGTGGAAGCAGCTCGTGCAGAGTTTGTACATCGGAATGAGCGGCCGCGATTGGCTGGTAAAGGGAAGCGTCTTCCTGGCGCTGTCGGTTCTCGCCGTCGTCGTGCCGGCTGCCCATTGGGTGATTACCAACAGACGGTTGATCGCGTTGCTGTGGAATGCCGGCGGCTGGATTCTGGCGATCATCGTCTGCCTCAAACTCGCCGCCGCCGCGTCGATCGCCATTCGGCTTCAGGAGAGGCAGCTGCTCAGCGATCGCGCGCTCGTTCTCGGCGCACTGCTTTGGTCGGCGACGGTCTTCGCCGTTTATGGCGTGCTTGCGTGGACGTTCCCCGAGGTAATGATCCGGCGCTACGTTCTGGCGCTCGTCGCAATTCTGGCTGTTCCGCTGGCGCGGCTTTCCGCGGCGCCGCTGGCGCTCGCATGGAATCGTCACCGATGATCCATCGCCGCCACGCCGTCCTCGCTACGGTTCTGATCGCGATCACATTGCCGGCAGCGTTTGCGCTCGGCGAGGCAGTCAGCTTCTACCTGCACAATCGCGCGAACGGCTCGATCGTCTCCTCGGGTGAGAAACGGGAGTACATGCTGTACGTCCCGAACAGCTACGACCGCACGAAGCCGGCGCCGCTCGTCATCAGCATGCACGGCGCGGGCGGATGGCCGGCGCAGCAGATGAACATGACCCGGTGGAATCGGCTCGCCGACAGCGAACGGTTCATCGTCGTCTATCCATCGGGAGCCGACGCCCCGTGCCCGCGGATCTGGCACGTGGGAGAAGAACCTGGCCTGATGAACGACGTCCGCTTCATCGCGGAGCTGATCGACAAACTGAAAGCGTCCTACAACATCGACGCGAAGAGAATCTACGCGAACGGTTTCTCCAACGGCGGCGGCATGGCCTTCGTGCTTTCGTGCACGCTCTCCAATCGCATCGCCGCGGTCGGAATGGTGGGCCCGGCCCAGACATTGCCGTGGAGTTGGTGCACTGACCGGCGGCCGGTGCCGATGATCTGGTTTCACGGTACGGCGGATCCCTACGCGCCGTACAACGGCGGCGTGTCACCGATTGCGCCGGAGACCGTGCGCTTTGCGAACGTCCCGATGTGGACCACGAAATGGGCTGTTCGAAATCGCTGCTCACCGAAGTCGATCGAGTCCGCGTTCGCGCCCGGCGTCACGCGCCGCGAGTACACCGGCTGCGCTGGCGGCGCGACCGTGATTCTCTACAGCGTCAACGCCGGTCATCAGTGGTTCGGCGGAGAGCCGTTTCCCGATTGGTTCGTTGGACCATCGAGCAGCAATGTCGATGCGACCGCCGAGATGTGGAAGTTTTTTCGTGCGCATCCATTGCACGGGTAACGACGCATGAAGAGGATCGTTTTCGCGTTGCTCCTCGTCGCCTGCGGCAGAAGCCATTCACCTGCCGCGCCGAAGGTGCCGAACATCGACGTCGCGACCCTCGGCTTAACCTTCGCGCGCATTCCTGCCGGGAGTTTCGACATGGGCTCCGATTCGTCCAAATCGTTCGACCAGAATCCGGTCCATCGCGTCACGATCAGCCACGCTTTCGACCTGCAGATGACGGAAGTGACGCAAGCCCAGTGGACCGCGGTGATGGGAAGCAATCCCTCGCATTTTCAGGGAGAGTCGCTGCCGGTGGATCAGGTGTCGTGGAACGATGTGCAGGAGTTCCTCGGCAAGCTGAACGCGATCGATCCGGGGAAGAACTATCGGCTTCCGACCGAAGCGGCCTGGGAGTACGCCTGCCGCGCCGGAACGACCGAACCGCAATACGGCGATCTCGACGCCATCGCCTGGTTCCACGCCAACTCGGAAGAGCGCACGCACCCCGTCGGGCAGAAGGCGCCGAACGCATGGGGTCTCTACGACATGCTGGGAAATGTGTGGGAGCTCTGCGCCGACTGGAAGGATTCGTATCCCTCCGGCCCCGTCACCGATCCGGCCGGACCCGCATCCGGCTACTACCGGGTGAGCCGCGGCGGCGGCTGGTTCGACGCGCGGCCCGCGGTCAACGCCACCTTCCGAAGCAGTCCCGAGGCAACCTACCGCGGGAGTTCCCTCGGCTTCCGCCTGGCCCGCGACGCTTCGAACTGAGACGCTCAGCAAACGCTCAGCTGATCCTCAGGACTTCGGGCGATCGCGTCGTCACATTGCGCGCATGCGAAACGCACTGATTCTCCTTCTTCTTCTCCTGACCGCCTTCACTGCCCGGGCCGCGGACCGCGAGCTCGGCCTCGCTCGCGAGATGCTCGATGACGCCATCGTTCGTGACGATGCGGACGGCATGCAGCTGGCCCGCGAGCGGCTGCTGCGGATCGCCGCAGACGCGACGGACCGCAACGTCCTCCGCGACTCGCACTACCTCGCCGCGCTGTCAGCGCTCTTCGAATCGTTGAGCGCGTACCGCGACGTCGGTACGAGCGGACGGCTTGCCGTGATGGGCATCCGTCACGCCGATCGCGCGATCGAGCTCGATCCGCAATTCGCGGACGCCTGGATCCTCTCGTCCGCCCTGCGCCGCAATGCGCAGCGTGCCGGTCAGGGCGTGCCGCCCGATCCTCCCGGCGCTCCCAACCGATTCGCGAAGGCCATCGAGCTCGATGCGAAGTCGCCGCTGGTTTCTTTCATGAGCGGAATCGTCCGGTCGATGAATCCGCTCGGCGCGGCGAACCCCGACGGCGTGCAGATCTTCGACGACTTCGCCGCGAGGCTGGATGCCGATCGCGCCGCGACCGGCCGCCGTTTCGGATTGTGGGACGCGCAGGCGCACGCATGGAAAATCCTCGTGCGCATTGCCTCCGACGAGCCGCGCGCCGAGACCCTCCGTCCCATGGCGGCGCAGCTCATGTCGCAACGTCCCGATTTCGCCCTCGGGCAGTTCATCGCCGACAGCGTGGCCGAGCATCGCTTCGTCGCCGCGCCGGCGGTGACCTGGCAGCCCTTCCTGACCGATCCCGCCGGCGACGGCAAAGTTGCCACTCACCCCGACGTGATCGCCGTCGACCGCGCGGAGAGTGGCGACCGGCTCTGGTATCGCGTCACCTTTCGCGAGCCGCTGCCGCGCTCATTCGGCACGAACATCGTCGTCAATCGCAGCGACGATCCCGCTACCGGCATGGCCTGGTGGGGCACCGGGTCGACGTTCCGCTTCGACCGTCTGGTCACGGCCTGGATCTCGCGCGACGGCGACCGCTATTTCGGAAGAGTGGGCATCACCGACGACGACGGCGCGCGCGGGGCGCGGTTTTCGAAGATCAGCACCGACGTTCAGCTGGCGATGGGGGCGGACAACCGCAGCGTGATGATCGGCGTTCCGCGCGGCGCGTTGGAGTTAACGGACAAGAGCACGATCGTCGTCGCCGGCGGGACTCACCTGGTGTGGAATGACGACGCCACGAGCGCGGCGAAATCGCGCTGACCGCGCAGCGACGCGAATGCCGGATGCACCGCCATCCACAGCGTGCCCGGCTCGCGTCGCCGTGTGGCCTCGCGCAGCAGTTCGAGCGCTTCGGCGGGGTGCCCGGCGCCGACGGCATAAACCGCGAGGTTGAATCGCGGGAAGTTGGGGTTCGATCGGAGCCGTTCCAGCCAGACTGCATCAACGCCGGACAGCCCCGAGGAGGCGAAGGCGCGATCGCACTGCGCGATCAAATCCTGCGGAACGGCGAGAAGCTGCATGGCGCTGCGGTACGACTGCATCGCCGCGTTCGGACTGTTGCGCAACTCCAGGCAATAGCCGAGGCCGAACTGCGTCCCGGCGTTCGATGGATCGAGATGCGCGGCGTCGCGATAGAGACGCTCCGCGTCCGCGAGATTTCCGGCGATCTCGTGCGTCCAGGCCAGATCGGCGATTGCGCCCGACGACGCGGGCTCCATCTCCACGGCCATACGCGCCTGATCGGTTGCCTCGGCGAACCGGCTGCGCGCGCCGAGGAGATAGGAGTAGCGGCGGTGGATTCCCGGCAGCGAGGGATCGAGCTGCAGAGCGTGGAGGTAGCTGTGCTCCGCCGCTTCCGGCTCGCGGTCGAGAACGAATTGCACCGTCGCCAGCGCGGCGTGGGAGAGCGAGAGCTCCGGTCCGAGATCGAGGGCGCGATCTGCTTCGCGACGCGCCTCCGCTTCGTTCGCCGCCGCGCCGGACGAGCCGATCTCGATCAATCGCACGCAAACCTGCGCCAGCGCGGCGTGCGGCTCGGCGAATCGCTCGTCGATGCGGATGGCGTTGCGGAACTCCGCGCGCGCCTCCTCCAGGTCGCGCCGCGTCGTGCGCTCGCTGAAAAACACGCCGCGCGCATTCGCCCGCACCACCTCGCTGGCGCGCTTGATCGACGGCATCGGCTGCGGCGGATGCACGAGACCCCACACCAATGCTCCCGCGAAGCCGGTGGCGATCACTGCAAACACCGCAGCGAGAAAGCCGCGGCGTTTCGACGGTGTGGCCGGCGCCGTAGCAGCGGCTGTCGGCGCCGCGATCCAGCGATATCCGCGCCCGCGGATCGTCTCGATGAATTTCGGCGCGCGCGAGTCATCCTCGAATGCCTGCCGCAGCGCGTACACCGCGACCATCACCGCGTCGTCTGTGACGAACTTTCCGTCCCACACCTCGGCGATCAACCGCTCGCGGCTGATCGTCTCCTCCGGATGCTGCGTGAAGTAAAGCAGCAGATCAAACGCCTTCGGCTCGATGCGGACGTCGCGTCCGCGCGGCGTCGTGATGACGCGATGCACGCTGTCCACGCGATAGCCGGAGAAGTTCATCGAGAATGATTGTACGGACACACCCGCGGCGCGTTTCGGCCAGCGGGCATCCGGCGTATCCTCCGTCATTCACCCTTCATGAAACTCCGCAGCGTCATCGGCCTTGTGCTCCTCTGCTCCTCGGTCGCTGCCTTTGCGCAGCAGGGGGCGCATGGGTCGTGGATCGGGCACACGTTCGGGTACGGCATCGTCTTCCAGATCGCGGCCGTCATTCACTGGTCGCGCAAACGCCCCGAGGCGTTCTGGCTCTGGATCATCATCATCGGAGGGATCATCGGAGCGCTCGCCTACTTCCTCATCGAGGGCTTGCCTGATTTTCGAAGCGTTCAACGAACGCTGCGCGGTCCTGCGCGCCGAAATCGAATTCGCATTCTGCGTGCGCTCGTGATGCAAAACCCGTCAGCCGGAAACTACGAGGAGCTCGGCGAACTCCTGCTCGAAGAGAAACGGTACCGCGACGCAAAGGATGCGTTCGATCGCGCCCTCTCCGTGCGCACGGACTCGATCGATCCCTTCTATCGCCGCGGCATCGCGGAATTCGAGCTTCGCGAGGACGAAGCCGCGGTCGCCGACCTCCGCCGCGTAACGGCTGCCGATCCGAAATACGACTTCTCCAGAGCCTCGTGCCTGCTCGGGAGATCGCTTGCGCGCCTGAACCGCACCGAAGAAGCGATGACCGTCTTCGACAGGATCGCGCAAAGCGCCACCGGCGCGGAGCCGCTGGTCTTCGCGGCGCAATTCTTCGCCGACCACGGCCGCCCGTCCGAAGCACTCGAAATCGCCCGCGAAATCGCCGCGCGCGACCTGACCATGCCCTCCTACCAGAAGCGCCGAGACCGCGCCTGGCTGCGCAAAGCACGAGCGATCGAGCGCAGTTTGCGCAAGAGGGTCTGAGCCGCTGCGATCCCGCGATTGGCAGGATCGTGCAAGACATTGGAAGTTTCGATCAACGATCCCATGGTGCTGCGGCGTTATCTCTTGCATGAACGGAGGTAACACCATGAAACACATTTCGATCGGCGGTCTCGACGTCTCGCGCCTAGGGCTCGGCGCGATGTCGATGGCCGGCTACTACAACATCGGCGCGGGCAGTGACGCCGAATCCATCCGCACCATCCACCGCGCTCTCGACCTCGGGATCACGCACATCGACACTGCCGAAATCTACGGTCCCTACACCAACGAGGAACTGGTCGGCCGGGCCATCAAGGGCCGCCGCGACGACGTTATGCTGGCGACGAAGTTCGGGCTCGTCTCGCATTCCGGCGGCGGCCCGGGCGTCATCGACAGCACCCCGGCGAATGTCCGCGCCTCGGTCGAGGGATCGCTGAAGCGGCTCGGGACCGACCACATCGATCTCTACTACCAGCATCGCGTGGACCCGAAGACGCCCATCGAAGATACCGTCGGCGCTCTGGCCGCATTGGTCGCCGAGGGGAAGGTCCGATACATCGGTGTGTCCGAGGCGGGCGCTGAGACGATTCGTCGCGCGCATGCCATCCATCCGATCGCCGCGCTGCAGACCGAATACTCGCTGTGGACCCGCGACCCGGAGGCCGAACTCCTCCCGCTTCTGCGCGAGCTCGGCATCGGCTTCGTCCCCTACTCGCCCCTCGGCCACGGCTTTCTTACCGGCACGATCCGCTCCAACGACGAGCTGTCCGCCGACGACTGGCGCAAGACGAATCCGCGGTTCAGCGGAGAGAACCTCCAGCGCAACCTGCGCATCGTCGACGAAGTCAAAGCCGTTGCCGCCGAGGCCGAAGCAACACCGGCGCAGGTGGCGCTTGCGTGGCTGCTCGCACAGGGCGACGATATCGCCCCGATTCCAGGAACCAAGCGGGTCGCCCGCGTCGAGGAAAACGCCGCCGCCGACCAGCTCGAACTGAGTCCCGTGCAGGTCGAACGCCTGAACAACCTCACGCCGGCCGCGGGCGAACGCCATGACGAAGGGAACATGGCCATAATCGAGCACTGATATGCGAGCGAGGCAGGCGGATTCCGGCATCACCACGCTGGCGACGTTGATCGGCGCCCTGGTTCCCTACGACGGCACCGTCGAGCTGCAAGTCCCCGGCGTGCGCGCCGTCAGGAGGTCGCAGACGAATCAGGAGCCGTTGCATTACGTGCAGCGATCGACGTTGTGCATCGTCGCGCAGGGCGCGAAGATCGTGATGATCGGCGACGACACCTACGGTTACGAGGCGGGACAGATGGCGGTGTACTCGATCGACCTTCCGATGGCCGGCCGGGTCACACGCGCCAGTCTCTCGGAACCGTACCTGCTTCTGATGATCGATCTCGATGCGGAGAAGATCGCTGAGCTGTCTCTGAAAGTGTTTCCGCACGGCCTGCCGCAACGACGCGACACCCGCTCGCTCTACGTCGGCGACGCCGGCGCGCCGATCATCGACGCGGCGGTGAGGTTGCTCGAACTGATGGCGCAGCCGGCCGACGCCGAGTTCCTCGCCCCGCTCGTCGTCGACGAGATCCTGATCCGCCTGCTCCGCGGCCCGATGGGAAGCCGCGTCGCACGCATCGGCGAGGCCGATTCGAACGTGCAGCGAGTCGCCAAAGCCGTGACGTGGTTACGCGCCAACTACGACCAGCCGGTGAACATCGACACGCTCGCGAAGCTCGTGAACCTGAGCGTCACGTCCTTCCACCGCCAATTCAAAGCCGTAACCGGAATGAGTCCTCTGCAATACCAGAAAACCCTCCGCCTCCAGGAAGCGCGCCGCCTCATGCTCACCGCCATGCTCGACGCCGGCCAGGCCAGCCGCCGCGTCGGCTACTCCAGCGCCTCCCAATTCACCCGCGAATACGGCCGCTTCTTTGGAAACGCACCGACGAAGGACATCAATCGGTTGAGGGAAGAGGGCCTCAGGGCGGCAGACGCTTAAGCCCGGCGGCGTTACGATGACGCTCCTCATGCCCGTCGACATCTCCGAGCTCGAAACTCATCGCACATCGCTGACCGGCCACTGCTACCGCATGCTCGGCTCGGCTACCGATGCCGAGGATGCTGTGCAGGAGACGTTTGTCCGGGCGTGGCGTGGGCTCGATCGGTTCGAAGGGCGGGCCTCAGTGCGCACGTGGCTGCACAGGATCGCCACGAACGTCTGCCTCGATGCGCTTTCCGATACCTCGCGGCGCATGCGGCCGATCGAAGAGCTGCCGCCCGGCACGATCGACTCAGCGCTCGATACTCTCGATCGGACGCACTGGCTGGAACCGGTGCCTGACGCACACGTGCTTCCGGCGGACGGTGACCCCTTCGAGATCGCCGCGCTGCGGCAGAGCATCCGCCTGGCATTTGTCTCCGCGCTGCAGCATCTGCCGCCGAGGCAGCGCGCGGCGCTCCTTCTGGCTGAGGTCATCGGATGGTCCGCCGCGGAGATCGCCGACTGTCTCGACACTTCCGTCGCCTCGGTGAACAGCGCGCTGCAGCGGGCGCGCGCGACGATGGAGAGCCGCAACGTACCGGTGCCGTCCGAGCTCACCGACGATCAGTGGGATGTGGTCGACCGCTACGTCGATGCGTTCGAGAAATACGACGTCGACGCGCTGGTCGGACTCCTCCGCGACGACGTGACGATGTCGATGCCGCCCTACACGCTCTGGCTGCAAGGTCCGGAGAACGTGCGCGGCTGGCTCCTCGGACCCGGCTCGGTCTGCCGCGGCTCGAAGCTCGTGCGCATTCAGGCGTCCGCCGCGCCCGCGTTCGCGCACTACCACCTCACCGCGGACGGCTCGTATCAGGCATGGGCGCTCATCGTGCTGGATCTCGAGGGCGATCGCGTCAGCGCCTGGAACTCGTTCCTCGACACGGAGAAGCTGTTTCCGCTGTTCGGCCTGCCGTTGCATCTCGCCTGAAGTTTTTTGTCGGCGACCGATGAGTTTCGCGGCGATCCGCTGTCTATACCTTCGAAACCAAATCCGAAGGAGAAAAAGCGATGACCACGACATTCATTTCTGACGTTCACGAGCACAGCGCCACGACCGCGCAGATGTGGACCGGCCGCGTGCTCAGCGGTATTGCCGTTCTGTTCCTGCTGATGGACGCAACGATGAAAGTGATGCGTATCCCGGCCGCGGTCAAGGGGACGACGGAGCTCGGATATCCGGCCGGCGTCCTTCTGCCGCTCGGCATCATCCAGCTCGTCTGCCTGGCGTTGTACCTGATCCCTCGGACGCGCGTTCTTGGCGCGATCCTCTGGACCGGCTACCTCGGAGGCGCCGTTGCCACGCACGTGCGGATCGGCAATCCGCTCTTCAGCCACGTTCTCTTTCCCGTCTACGTCGCTGCGCTGCTGTGGGGCGGCTTGTATCTGCGCGATCTCCGTCTACGCGCGGTCTTGAAAGGAGCGAAGTAATCATGGCCACGAATGAATCCCGAAAGCTGTTCGTCAATATCGCCGTCCGCGATCTCGCCAGATCGATGGAGTTCTTCTCGGCACTCGGATTCACCTTCAACAAGCAGTTCACCGACGACAAGGCTGCGTGCATGGTGATCAGCGACGATGCGTTCTTCATGCTGCTCAGCGAGCCGTTCTTCCGCACGTTCACCAGCCGCGAACCGGCCGACACGACGCGGGTCACAGAAGGGATGTTCGCCCTCTCGTGCAACAGCCGGGCGGAGGTGGACGAGATGGTGCGCCGCGCCATCGACGCCGGCGGCACGCACGCCAAAGACCCGATCGATCACGGGTTCATGTACGGATGGAGTTTCTACGATCTCGACGGCCACCACTGGGAAGTGCTGTGGATGGATCCGAACGCAATCCAATGAAGGAGACGACGATGGAGAAAATCACACCACATCTCTGGTTCGACACGCAGGCGCGCGAGGCCGGCGACTTCTATGCTTCCGTTTTTGACAACTCCCGCGTCAAAAACGTGACCACGCTCGACAACACGCCATCCGGAACCGTCGACATCGTCGACGCCGTGATCTGTGGACAGGAGTTCACCCTCCTGTCCGCCGGTCCGCTCTTCAAGTTCAATCCATCGATCTCGTTCCTCGTCGCCTGCGAGACGAAAGAGGAAGTCGACTCGCTGTTTCACAGCCTCTCGAGTGGAGGCACGGTGATGATGCCGCTCGGCACCTATCCGTTCAGCGAACATTACGGCTGGGTGCAGGATCGCTACGACGTCTCCTGGCAGGTGATGTTCGCCAACGGCCGCGAGATCGAACAGAAGATCACGCCGGTCCTGATGTTCACCGAAACGCAGGCCGGCCGTTGCGAAGAGGCGATTCGCTTCTACACCTCGGTGTTCCGCGACGCGCAGGAGCGCGGATTCAACCGCTACGGCAGCGGCGAGGAGCCGGAAAAGGAAGGCACCGTCCGATTCGGCCAGTTCCAGCTCGAAGGCCAGCAGTTCGCCGCGATGGACAGCGCCCGCACCCACGGCTTCACCTTCAACGAAGCGATCTCACTCATGGTGCACTGCGATACGCAGGCAGACATCGACTACTACTGGGACCGCCTCTCCGCCGATCCGAAGTCCGAGCAGTGCGGCTGGCTGAAAGACAAGTACGGTCTTTCCTGGCAGATCACCCCAAGGGCGATGGACGCGATGCTCGCCACCAAAAACCCGAAGAAGCTTGCCGCCGTGACCGCGGCGTTTCTGAAGATGAAGAAGTTTGACATCGCCAAACTGCAGGCCGTGTACGACGCCGCAGAGTGACGTTGCTCGCAATGCCATAAGAACAGGAACTCCAACCTCAGAACAGGGAGATTCAAATGAGAAAGCTCAAAATCATGGAACACATCTCGCTGGACGGCGTGATCCAGAACTCCGGCGAAAACAATTTCCCATACGGCGACTGGACCGCGCCCTATCGGACCCCCGCTGGCCGGGATGCAGTCGCCGCCGCGCAGGGCACGAACTTCGATCTGCTGCTTGGCCGTCGCACTTACGACATGTGGTCGGGCTACTGGCCAAAAGCGCCGAGCAGTCCAATCGCGGACGGCATCAATGCGGCCACGAAATATGTCGTTACCCACCGTCCGGAAAGTCTTGAATGGGGCCCGTTCGAGGGCGTTGGACCGGACATCGTCGAGGGCCTACGCCGCATCAAGTCGCAGGACGGGCCAGACCTTATCCTCTGGGGTAGCTCCACGCTGACATCGACGCTTCTCGAACATGGGCTTGCGGATGAAGTCCTGCTGACGGTCTATCCGGTCCTGTTGGGCGCGGGGAAGCGCTTCTTTGCGGAGGGTACCCCGCCACGCACATTCGAGCTCGTCAGCACGAAAGCAATGCCGTCCGGCGTCATCTTCAGTACGTACAAGGTCGCCGGGCCTTTGAAGACCGGATAGTTCGACGACGCGCTGACGCGGCACGAATCGATAACGTCTCGTTTTCCATGCGTGCGAGCCCTTTTTGCGAGCATCTGTGGTAACGCGAACGGCCTGCTTTGGTGCCGCGCCAGCGGCACTGGACGGTACGCGCGGGCTCGCATCGCAGCGTAGAATTTTCCCATCGTGCGCCGACTACTTCTGCTTCTCTTTGCCGCCAGTGCGCTGGCGTTCGAGCGTGCAGCGAGTCGCCAAAGCCGTGACGTGGATACGCGCGAATTACGACCAGCCGGTGAACATCGACACGCTCGCGAAGCTCGTGAACCTGAGCGTCACATCCTTCCACCGCCAATTCAAAGCCGTAACCGGAATGAGCCCCCTGCAGTATCAGAAAACCCTCCGCCTCCAGGAAGCCCGCCGCCTCATGCTCACCGCCATGCTCGACGCCGGCCAAGCCAGCCGCCGCGTCGGCTACTCCAGCCCCTCCCAATTCACCCGCGAATACGGCCGCTTCTTCGGCAGCGCACCCGCGAGGGACATCAATCGGTTGCGGGAAGAGGGGGTCAGGTCAGCAGACGCTTCCGGATAAGACGTCTCTCAAAAGAACCCCAATGGTCCGTGCCGTTCGGTCTTCGTCTGCTGAACCGACGAGAGGCACCGTGAACGACTTAACGACGCACATCGACAGCTTCCTCTCGATCCGAAAAATACCTACTTCCCTCGGTGCGACGAAGATTCTCCGAATGAAGCTGCAAGGACGCGCCGGCCGGTGAGGTTCAATAGAAGGCTTCGACTCATGTGTGTGTAGCCAGTGCAACATGTTAATCTGGTGTTTAACTCATGCCCACACACATTTTCTTTTCGTGGCAAGCGGAGACGCCGAACGCTATCGGCAGAAATTTCTTGAGGCAAGTACTTGACGAAGTGTGTGAAGAACTTGCGACAGAGGGGGAGCTGGAAGAGGCCGTACGTGATCCTAAGGTCGATAGCGACACACAGGGTGTAGCAGGTCAGCCGCCTATCGCGGAGACAATTTTCAGGAAAATTGATAATGCCGCTGTGGTCGTAGCAGATATGACGCTAACTGGCAAGCGAATGGATGGCCGTCCGTCGCCAAACCCAAACGTACTTATTGAATACGGCTGGGCACTAAAGTCGCTCGGGTACAGCCGTGTTATCTCGGTGATGAATACTGCCTTTGGCGAGCCGAGCTCCGAGAGTTTGCCGTTTGACCTCGCACATCTTCGGTGGCCGGCGCGATACGAATTGCCTGAGGGCGCAGCCGCGGACCTCAAAGCAGCCGAGAGGAAGAAGCTAAAACGCGCGCTAGGAAAAGCGATCCAGGCGTCGCTGGCGACTGTCCCTCCGTTAACGGTCGAAGCACCGCCAGCGTTCCCTGAAGCGCCCGCAAAGAATGGTCAGGCACGATTTCGTGGACCAGCGGAGGCACTTGGCTACGACGAAGACCTGTTGAGTGGTGCAAATAATGAGGTGTTCCTGTCAGACGGAGCAGCAATGTGGCTCCGGCTGATGCCGGCGACGGTCCTCGGTCGACAGTGGAAGATAAATGAGTTAAGGGATACGAGTTCAAACAATTCGAACTTGATGCCGCTGTTGGTGCGAGCAGGATCATACTCGTCTGTGCGCGCTTCGGACGGCTACGGTATGTACCGCATCCGTCACCGCGATGATGGGCAACGGGAGCCAAAAACGGCCTCTATTGCGTTCGCCTTTCGGACAAGCGAGGTTTGGAGCATTGACACGACCCTGCTTGACTACGCCGAGGACCGATTACCCTACGTAGACATCGAAACAGCGCTGGTAGAAGGCGTGAATAAATATCGCAGATTTCAGCTGGCACTCGGGGTACCTGGGCCCTTCCGATGGAAAGCCGGGCTTACAGGTATTAAGGGCCGTTATCTGGTTTATCCTCTGAAGCCAGGCTACCTTCGTCTCCATGAACGTGGTCATATATGCGTAGTTGATGATATTGAACTCGATGGTTTGATTGGACCAGAGATGAGTGCCTTACAGACGCTTCTGCCGTTTTTCGAGCGGATATTTGAGGAATGTGGTCTCGAACGGTCCGATTACCTCCCCAAGAATTAGAGTGTGCCTTCAAACTGCAGACAACAGTGGCGTGGATCGCCAACAGGCTTCCTCTTTTCTATGAGAGGTGGGCGCACGGACATCGACCGGCAGAGTCGATGCCGACCTCCTCGCTCCGCTCGCGTGACGCGATTTGATCGCCCCACGGTTGATCGTAGCTTGCGAACCCTCGATTCGGTCGCTTGACACCCCCGCCCGCGCCGCCGTAGGGTTTTCGCCTCTCTCATCAACGCTGCGGCATCGGCCTGACGGCCGGAAAGGAATCGTATGAGCGCTGCTTTCCGTCGTGTTCTTTCGTTGGTCGTGTTGTCTCTTCTTTTGACTGCGTCCCTGGCATGGGCGGCTGATCCGCCGGTGATTGAGGCGTGCGTCAATTCGGGCAATGGCGGTTTGCGTCTGGTGGATGCTTCGACGGCGTGCCACTCCAATGAGACGCGCGTGATCTGGAACGTGGCTGGGTCACCCGGACCTGCTGGACCTGCTGGACCTGCGGGACCGGCTGGACCTGCGGGACCGGCTGGAGTGGATGCTGGTGGTCCGCCGTACGTCTGGGCGTGCGGGCCGGTGAACTACGGGAACGCCGAGCGCAGCGACGCTACGCTGCATGTTTTCAATCCCGGCGCTTCGACTGCGAATGTGTCCGTGAACTTCCTCAACAAGGACGGGGTGAATCTGGCGGGAGTAAACGTTCCCGCGGCGTCGCCAGGGCCCGATCCGCAGCCGACCTATCCCGGGCAGACCGGAGCGGCCACGGTTGCGGTGGCGCCTTCGAACACGCTGGTCATGCCGTTCAAGTCACCGTTCGGCGTGGCGGCGAATGGCGGCAACGTGGCCGCGTCGATCCGCGTGACGTCGGATCAGCCGATCTTCGTCGGCGGCAGTATCTTCTTCTCCGGACTGAGCGTTCTTCCCTGCAGCTTCGTGCACCGCTAGCCACGCGCTTCTGTCGAGAGCCCTTCTCCACACAGGAAAGCGCGTGAGAGAAGGGCTCTCGATGTACCGGATTGGCGGCCTTGCCACTCGCCCTGTCGTTCTCAATCCTTGGTTTGTGATCGGTCAAGGCGCGCCCTGTCGCTGTCAGGCTCTGGCCTGTCGTCGACAGGCCGAGGCCTGTCGTGGCTCAATCCATGGACTGAGGAGTGACAGGGGCTGGCCTGTCGTTCTCAGGCCTCGCCCTGTCGTCGGCACGCCGAACCCTGTCGTCGCTCAATCCTTGGACTGTGCGGTACGAGGCGTCGCGTGTCGTGCTCAGGATGCGCCTCGCCGGCGACACGATCGAGCCTCACATCATCGATCGTTACGGCAGAGAGCGTTGGACCGCGCGTTGCGGATTCACCGGCAAGTCTTGATCGGCGAAATGGCGCGCTGTCAGTGCGGCGGGGGACAGTGCGGATCACACGTAGTTCGCGCGCAGGACTTCGGCGGCCGAGGCGTCGAGCTGCTCGTCGCGGCGGATTTCGTCGAAGCGGCGGACCAGATCTTCGGCGCGCAGGTGGCGGCGAAGGGGGCCGGCGTAGTCGGCCAGGACGCTGCCTTTGTTCATCATCACAACGCGGTCGCCGAGGGTCGCGGCCTGCTGCATCGAGTGCGTCACCATCAGCGTCGTCAGGCGATGCTGCGAAACGATCCGTTCGGTCAGGCGGACGATCTGGTCGGCGCTCTTCGGATCGAGGGCGGCGGTGTGCTCGTCGAGCAGCAGGAGCTCGGGGCGGCGCCAGGTGGCCATGAGCAGCGTCAACGCCTGGCGCTGCCCGCCGGAGAGCGTCCCGATCGGATTGTGCATGCGGGTTTCCAGTTGCATGTTCAGCGTGGCTACGCGATCGCGCAGCTCGTTCTGCAGGCGTGCCGGCAGCAGGCTTCCCAGCCCGTGGCGGAGGCCGCGGCGGGCGGCCAGGGCCAGATTCTCCGCCACGGTCATCGTCGGTGCGGTGCCGCTGAACGGATTCTGAAAGACGCGTCCGATCATCGCGGCGCGGCGATGTTCCGGCCAGCGGGTGACGTCCTGCCCGGCGATGGAAATGGCTCCTCGGTCGACGAAGAAGCTGCCGGCGACGGCGTTGAGCAGCGTCGATTTTCCGGAGCCGTTCGTCCCGATCACCGTGACGAAGGAGCCTTCCTCGATCTGCAGCGACACGCCTCGCAGCGCGGCCACTTCGTTCAGCGTTCCGGCGAAGAACGTCTTCTGCAACTCACGAAGCTGCAGCATGCCGTCTCACTTTCTGCATCGCCATCGGCAGGACCAGCGCGCCGAAGACGAAGATCGCCGTCACGAGCTTGAGGTCGTTCGGATTCA
>Ga0157375_10000374_pt1 | contig 40680 bp, 33 predicted proteins | sample M35metaG_FD_115311 | JGI IMG/M metagenome (GOLD analysis project Ga0157375, IMG submission 115311) | Miscanthus rhizosphere microbial communities from Kellogg Biological Station, Michigan, USA - M3-5 metaG | ecosystem: Host-associated > Plants > Roots > Rhizosphere > Soil | place: USA: Michigan...
AAAATTCTCGCATGGAACCCCGGAATCACAGAAGAACTACAAAATAAAGGAGAAAGCACGTTGTATTTACCAACAGATTTAATGCCCGATTTTTTATTAAGAAAAAACAAAATCCTTACAAGATCAATCAAAGAAGGAGTAAAATAAAACAAAATCACACCGAAAAAACAAAACACTAAGCGATAATGTTTAATCGATCCAAACACCAGGTAATATGAAAACAGAATCACAAAATATACTAAGCACGCCTTCATTCCGTCCCTCTCAAAATGCAGACGGAATCTCTGAAAACCATCAGTCAGGAATTAACAGGCTGGTGAAATTATCTTTGGTAATAGAAGGTAAAGTTATAAAATACTACAAACATTTTAAGTTAAAACAAAGCTCAAAACGTCACCATGAATTTACGCTGACATTGGCTCACGATACGTTGGGCGACCGCCAGACCCATACGCTGGAAGAAGCCAATAAATTTTTGGGAAAACGTTTAACAGCCGTTATTTCTTACAAAGATATCGACAACAGTCCGGAGAGAACTTTTGTGGGAGTGATCACGGGAGTAGGTTTCAGCCAGGAAAGAATGAGTCTCGGAAATATTGTTTTATCGGGGTACAGTCCTACAATTTTGTTGGACGGTGCGCCTCATATTCAGAGTTTCGGGGGAGCTCAGCCTGTCAATATGGGAATCATTGCGGAAGAAGTCATCAAGCAAGGTATTGATAAAAGCCGTTTTGATGTAAGAATTGATACGAATGATTATTCTCAGATCGTTTACAGCAGTCAGTACGACGAAACGCATTATAACTATCTGGCAAGAATGGCGGAAGCGTATGGCGAACAGTTTTATTATGACGGTGAAGTGCTTCATTTCGGAAAACTTCCTGCTCAGAATAAACCTATTAAATTAATTTACGGGAGCAACGCCAATGATATTCAGGTTGAATTAAAAGCAGTGCACACAAAGCCTCAGTTTTACGGCTACAACAGCAGTAAAAATGAAAAATTGACTTCAGGTGAAACGCCGATTCAGCACGTTGGTGATTTAGCAAAAACAGCGTACGCACACAACGATAAAATTTATAAAACGCCTGCGCTTCAGGTAGCTCCGATCAAGGCTACAACGCATCTTGACGTAGAATATTCTCAAAAAAGCACGGCGGGAAGTGAAGCGGTGAGTGTATTTTCATTATCAGGAAATACAACAGTTCCGTTTTTACATCCGGGTTGTATTGCAGATATCCAGATGAGAAAGGTGGATACTAATGAAAGTTCGTATTTCACTAAAATCATGATCACTGAAATCACCCACGAGATCGATACAATCGGGCATTACACAGGAAATTTTGAAGGAATAGCTTCAGATACAGGATTTTTACCGAAACCGGAATTTAAAACCCCAAAAGCAGAACCGCAAATTGCAACGGTAATTTCCAATGCAGATCCGGAAGGACAGGGAAGAATTCAGGTAAGATTCGACTGGCAAAATAACGATACCACGCATTTTATCAGAATGATGAGTCCTGATGCGGGCGGAACGGATCAGGTTTCTCAAAACAGAGGCTATGTCGCGATTCCGGAAATTGGAGATCAGGTGATGGTGAATTTTGTACACAGCCATCCCGACAGACCTTTCGTAATGGGCGGAATGTTCCACGGCGGAGTCGGTCTTGGCGGCGGAACTGACAACAGAGTGAAATCTATACAGACAAGAAGCGGTCACAGAATTGTTTTTACCGAAGATGAAAGCATCATTATTACAGATAAATCAGGCAACGAAATTCATTTAGACACCACAGGAAGCAATATCACGATCACCGCTCCTGAAACCATGACATTGAATTGTAAAAATATGAATATCAATGTCGTAGAAAATATGAACACCAACGTGGGTATGAACATTTCTGAAATCGCAGGAATGAACAGAAATGCCAACGTCGGAATGCTTAATATGGTGAATGTAGGAACCAATTTTATCACCAACGTTACAGGAGAAATGGTGGAATATATTCAGGGAAATAAAGAATCTCACACTGATAAAGACCGTATAAAAACAAGCAACGGGAAAATTACTACCCAAAGTGTAGGAAACCACGAGCAACATTCTGATAAAGAAGTACAAAATAATTCCGGAGAGAAATCTAAAAACCATTGATGAATTATGAAACAGACATTCGTAGGTGGAGATATCATAGAAACAACCGGAGGAAATAACCTTTCTTACGCAAAAGATGTGATTGAAAATGTTGGAAGCCAGGTCATTCAACAGGGAAAAGGAAGTGGTGTAAGCTATGGAAAACAGGGTGCTCCGCCAAAAAACAACAAAATTTATGATGTTGTCATGTTTGTGGCAGGAACAACCGATCCTGTAAATACAACAGGAATGAAGCATCAGGCTAATACAGATTATTGGCAAGCCAGTAAAGATAATTTCTGGAACAAAATAAAAGAATTAAAACCTCAGTTTCTCAATCTTCATATTGAAGGAAGTTTTTTCAGCTGGTCTGGAGATAATGATACCAAAGAAAGAAATCTTGCAGCAGCCAGACTTCTGGATTTATTGTTAAGAGTGTACAAGTTCTGGAAAAATCAGGAGGTTCATATCCATCTGATTGGGCATTCACATGGTGGAAATGTAATTAATCAGTTTACGGAGCTTATTGCAACAGATTCAAAATATCCTAAAAACTGGAAAGTAAAGAGTATTACGTATTTATCCACTCCGTTTTTTCAGCATAAGCATCAGCTTAATCATAGTAAACTGCATAAGCAGTGTCAGATCATTAATGTACATAACGAATATGATTTAACACAACAGTTAATTGCAGATTTCAGTCTGGTGAATTTGGAAGGTCTGATCAAAGCATTCCAAATGGATAAATTTGACAGAGGAATAAAAATCCTGAAAAGTGTAAATACAGAAGCTATTACAAAATATCTCAAAGGTTTTCCCACCAAGACTAAAGCCACTGCTGCATGGGCAGAGATGGCAAAAGCGTTTTTAGGAATCAATATGATTACTGCAGAGTTTATTAATTATATCAATTCCATAAAGCTTGATAATGCTAATTTAACGAATGAAAAAAATACATTCATCAGTCTTTTGAATCAATTTTTACAATGGACTTATGATGTAAATAAAAACTATGCAAACGGAGGAAGCTATGATAAAATAACCTGGGCAAAAAACTTAAATCTGACTCAGGGCATGAAAGTTTTAAATGTTCTTTTTGATATTAAAAGCGGCGTTAAAGACAGTTATATTTTAAAATTGCTGGCAAAATTGTTCAGAGCCAATGCCGGAATTACAGACTCAATTGAAGTTACATCATGGAATCCGGTGAAACAGACCAAAAGTTTGCCTATTTTAGATGTTCCGATCTTTGATAAAGACCCGTATCACAGCAGAAACAAAAGAACACAATGTAAAAACTTCATTTCAGGAGCATCGAATGCTGTACACAATGGTAATCTGGAAGAAGTTTTAATGAGACTGTTGAGCCAGTTCATTAAACCGACTGAGCTGGAAAAATATATCGATTATATCAACAATGCAGAATATATTATAACAGGTAACCTTGATAAAGAGCTTAAAACGTTAAGAGGAAATTTCGAAAGATATCATACATTAGTTCAACAATATTATGCCGATCTTGTAACCGCTAAGGATGAAACAGATATCAAGGATTTAATTAAAAGACCGGGAACTATTCCTTATCTGGCAATGGCATCCCACAGTCTGAGTCATACCCAGTTTTGGCCTGATGTAGAGGCGGGATTAAAGAAATCCTTCAGCTCCGGCAAAAATCCGGGATATATGAAAAAATAGTATGGAAAATAAAAGAAAATTAATAATAATCAGTCTTGTCATCTTTATTTTAGCAACGATAGCCACATCTTACTGGTACATTTCATTGCACTATTACAGAGAACATGATTTGAAGAATCTTACAACGATCGTTACTCAGGTAGGATGGGTCGGCGGATTCTTTACCACGTTAATATTTTTATTAATTAATCTTTGCAGAAGGAAAATAAAGGATAGGGGGTTAAAAGCTTTTTTGATTGCTATGTTAGTTATTCTTTTTATCGTTTTCGTTTACCATCTTACTTTAAATATGGTATTTTATCAGACAGATAGTCCTCATTCATTTTTAAAATCATTGATGGAGCTGTAATCTGAACAATTAATTAATTGAATATCCATTTTTCAACCTAAACTATTTGAGTAATGAAAAACTTTGTGTTCTTTTTTAAGTAGAACGCCTTTATCTCAATCTATTTATTGAGTTTAAAGGAATCGATGAATCTTTGATTTGTGTAACTTAAAAGCAGTTAGTATTCAAAAAAAACTTCGCGAACTTTGCATTTAAATTAAAATTAGGCATTAAAACGGACAATCAAAATTAATTATTTATAATGAAAAAATTAACCATTTTATTCTTCATAAGCATGTCTGTTTCGGTTTTCGGGCAGTCTGTGGATAAAATCATTAAAGATTTTGACGGAGATTCGAAAAAAGATACAGTCCGTATTGACAGTGACTCCAATATTTTAATTTGTTTATTATCTACCCAGAAATATAAAAAAATACAAAGCGGAAAAATCCAAAAGCTCAATTTTGGAAACATGCTGGTGCCAACAAAAAAAGGATTTGAATTTTGGAATGACTTTGACAGATCCGGTTTTAAATGTGTTTTTGAATATGATCCGAAAGCAAAGAAAATGCAGCTTGTACAAATGAGGAGAGTCGATGATATCTTGAAGTACGATTATGGAGAAAAAGCGATAGGAAAATCAAGCGTTAATCTTCTCACGAACGAATATGTAGGAGATTTTTATAAGGTGACAAATGGTAAATTGCAAAAAATACCGACAATCAAAACGAAAATGATTTTTCCAAAAACGTATCTTGACACATTCACCGATTCTTTATGTTTTGATTATGAAGCAAAATGTCTGGCATTGTATAAAAAGAATGGAGGTTAAAAAAAGTAACATAATTAAAAAAAATATTATTCCGATAAATTTATATTTGTCGGAATTTTTTTCGCCCAAAATTTTTATCTGAATTATGTTAAAAAAACTTAAATATTTCTTAATGTACTCTTAATATTTCCCTATGATGTGTGAAAAAATATTAGAATTAATTTTAAATTTATGAATTTAAATATTTGATAATTAATGTTTTATATATGTAATTAAATCCCATAGTCGTAGAATTACGACATCAAATCGTAGTACTACTACAAAAAATCAAATTTGTATTTAAAAACTTTCAGAATAGAAAATACGGGTCTATCTTTGTTTCACAATCAAGACAAAATCACCAAATCACAAAATATTATTAACGATTAAAATTTACAAGTCATGGCAGCAAATTCAAGAGGAATCTTAAAATTCAACGGAGGCGAAGGTCAAAAATTATTAAAGCTAAACTATAGCGTTTCAAGATCTACAGACGTATCAGGTAGAGTAGCATCAGACCCATCAAACGCACTCATCAAAGTAACAGTAGAAGCTACTGAAAAATCAGACATCTTAGAAAGCTTACTAAACGGAAAATACAAGCCAACAACAGGCGAAATTACATTCAACAAATCTCACGAAGAAGGTACTTTGATCACACTGAACTGGGAAAACGGCTATGTTATCCAGCATGAGGTAGATTTCGACGCAGTAGATGATAACAGCATGTTGATCAGCTTCATCATCAGCGCAGAAAAGATCAACTATGGTAATTCTGCTTTTGAAGGTTTATGGCCAAGTGCTTAACAAAAAACCTACAATCATCTTAGTAAAAATAAAATTGGTACAGAATAGCACGCTCAGTAAGAGTAAGCTATTCTGTTTTTTCTTTTTTGAAACTAAATTATTTGAATTTTTAAATTATAATTAATTGTATATCAGTTAATTAATTAAATTTTAAGTAAAAATTATCTGTTTGGGAATCCCAAAGCAGATTTTAGTAAAAATAAAACACAGGACACCAATCACTAAATTAGTAAGGTCATGTTTCAGGATGAAAAACCATCGAAAATGCCGACTTCCAAAAATGCCGAATCCATAAGTAAGCAGCCGGGAGAAACGGTAAAAAATCAAGCCATCAGCAAAGCCGGAGAAAAAATTCAGAAGAACGAGAAAGTTCAGAAAGCAACACAAAAAATGGCTCAGGCTCAGGCTTACACGGGAGTCGCTCAGAACGGTGCCAATATGTTTATGAATCAGACATTGGCGGCGAATACTCCATCTATCGTTGAAGATAAAGTCTGGTCTAAGCAGCCGACTTCCAAAATACATAATGCAAAAGCAATCCCCGAAAGTCAGGTTTTAGGCATCAATCGTGTCGTAAAGCTTGAGATTGTAGTCGAGGGAAAGATTATCAAGCATTTTAAACATTTTAAACTCATCCAAAACGCAACTAAACATCATGAGTTCGACCTTATGTTGGCTCACGATGCGCTGGGTGATTCCGAAAATCATAATTTACAGGAAGCACAGAATTTTTTAGGCAAAAGAATCACCGTTATTTTCAAATATAAAGATGTTGAAGATGGTCCGGAAAGAAGTTTCGTGGGCGTCATAACAGAAGTTGGCTTTAGCCAGGAACAGGGAAGCCTGGGAAATATTATACTTACAGGTTATAGTCCGACTGTCCTTTTAGATGCTGCTCCACATATCCAAAGTTTTGGTGGTGCACAGGAAATCAGCTTAAACAGTATCGCCGATCAGGTGATTAAAGAAGGTTTAGGTCAGAATAAATTTGATTTCAGGGTAGATTCCCAGCACGGAAATGTTTCTTACAGTTCTCAATACGAAGAAACACATTACAATTATCTCGCAAGAGTTGCAGAAGCGTACGGCGAGCAGTTTTATTATGATGGTGAAGTTCTTCATTTCGGGAAGCTTCCACCTCAGGAAAAACCTGTAAAACTTACGTATGGAAGCAGCGTAAATGATGTAAAGATTAAAATGCGGGCGCAACACGTAAATCCTACTTTCTATGGCTATAACAGCAGTAAAAACGAAAAATTAACGACAGGAAGTTCAAAAATAAATCACACTTCAGACATTGCAAAACGAGCGTATGAAATTTCAGAAAAGACTTTTCAGACACCATCATTGAGGGTTGCGCCGATCAAAGCATCATCTTTTATGGATATTGATGCTTCACAAAAAGGCACGGCAGGCAGCAAAGCTTCTGATGTTGTGGTGATTTCGGGAACAACTACGGTTCCGTTTCTTTATCCGGGATGTATTTCAGATATTGAAATGCGTAAGACAGGAAGCAACGAAACTTCTTATTTCACAAAATTAATGATTACAGAAGTCACTCATGAAGTGGATGCAAGAGGGTATTATACAGGAACTTTCGATGCAATCGCTTCGGATACGGGATTTATTCCTCGTCCTGAATTTCAATTGCCTAAAGCAGAACCTCAGTTCGCAAAAGTGATTTCCAATACGGATCCTTTAAATCAGGGGCGCGTGCAGGTGCAGTTTGACTGGCAAAATGGCTCAACAACAACAGAATTTATCCGTGTCATGACTCCTGATGCAGGAAGCAGTGATAAAGTGAATAAAAACCGAGGTTTTATGGCAGTTCCTGAAGTGGGGGATCAGGTTATTGTGAATTTCGTTCATCAGCATCCCGACAGGCCTTTCGTAATGGGGGGAATGTTCCACGGCGGTATCGGAGCAGGAGGTGGAGCCGGAAATAATGTTAAAAGTTTAAGCAGCCGAAGCGGAAATAAATTGGAATTGGACGACGGGGCAGGTTCTGTTTTCCTTACAGATCAGGGCGGCGCCAATATGAAATTTGACGGGGCCGGAAATGCTACAACCAATACTAATAACGATAAAACCGTAACGGTAGGAAATAACAACACCGTGAAAGCGGGAAATACAAGCATGATCAATGTAGGAGATGCTTCAATTCTTCAAATGGATAAAACCGGAAAAGTTTCTTTGACAGCAAATACCGAATTTAAAATTGTAGTCGGTGCAAGCACTGTTATTATCGATAAAACCGGAAAAATTACCATTAATGGAAAGGAAATCATCATAGATGCCACAGAAAAGATCACCGCTTCCGGAGCAAATGAATTTAATATAGGAAGTAAGACCACAAATATTGCAGGTAAAACAGAAGTGAAAATAGGAGGTCCGAAAGTAAAAATCAATACCTAAAAGTATATGGAAAAGGATAAAGCCTTTAAATATAATACAGAAATTGTAGGAACTACCAGAGTACACAGTGTAAAAAGCGATTATAAGATCAGGATAAAAAATGAAGTGATTTATAAAGGTCTTCATGATGATCTGTATCGTTTTAATATCGTAGAAACATTATATGAATTAGATGATTATGAAGATCCTATCATGACGCAGATTGCAGAAATGACAAACAGGATCTGCAGTATCTACAAAGAAATTGAAATAGGAATCAATGCAGAGGGTGTCATCGAAAAAGTATATAACAGAGATGAAATTCGTAATAAATGGCAAAAAGTAAAAGAATGGCTTACCAATGCTCATCCATTAGAATCTTACGAAATTATCCGCGCCAAAGAATATGAGCTGAGCAATGAAGAAATGGAAATCAAAAACATCCGTTTTATTCATTTTCTGCATCAGTATTTTTTTATTTTTAAACAAAGTGCCGAAAACGGAAGTACAAGATATATCAAGAAAAACGAAATGGACCGGTTTGGCGGTGGCATCGTAATTCCTGTAAATATCAATCTGAAAGAAAAAGATCTTAACGAAAATATGATAGAACGAACCTACGAAGGAAAAATGGTGCGGGATAACAAAGTGATTGAAAGATTGCGAACCTTCGTAAAAGATAATTATATGCATCCCGAATATAAGATGACCGGGAAGTATATCTATGATAATATTACATTATTAGAGTCTGATTTTACCATTACCGAAGAGCTGGGAGAGTTTTATTACAACCATTCCTACCTTCGATTAACCTTGGAAGAATAGGATTATGGAAGAAGAACAGTATCTTACCGAGAAACATTATTTGGTTTGTAGCAAAGGGGTGGCTCCCAAACAGATGAAAGTAACGAGCCAGAATTTCACTTTTATGAGTGGTCATAAGGCTGCTACAGAATTAGATACATTAAAAGATAATAATTTTATTTGTCTTGGTAGTGTTGCTTTTATCGCAGGAGCAGTTGCCGGGGTTTGCTGTTGTATTCCCGGACCTGGATGGCTGGTGGCCGCAATTATTGCCGCTGCGATCATTGCTGCAGTTGCTGTCGGATATTTTAAATGTAAAGCCGCAGCTATGCAGAGAATCTGGACAAAACAATCTCCCGTAGTGGAAATTCAGGGAAAAAAAGCGCTGACTTTATCTTCAGTAATGGTCTGCCCGGCAGAAGGTGGAACGATTACCCCAAAAGAGACCGTTTGGGAAGCTTGGGGAAGCGCAGCTTTGACTAATTTAGGTCATGTCGCCAATTTTGCTTTCGGATTTTTAGCAGGAAGAGGTCTCGGCGGAATGGCTATGGGAGCGACTTCTGCAGCAGGCGGTGCTTCTGCATTGGCAACAAGACAGGGAGCAGCAACTTTCGGAAGAGAATTTGGAAAACAATTCATCAATACAGCCAAAACGGAATTAATAGAACAATTTACATTTAAAGGCTTCATGAAAGCTCCCATGTTTTGTAAGGTCTTGAGAGGTTTAGGAATTGGCGGGGCATATTACGAGCAATACGGAATCTGGAGCAGCGATAAAGATACATTAGATAAGCTTAAAGAAAGTAGCGTAAGTTTAATTTTAAGTGTTTTCGCTGCAAAAGGAGCCAGTTTGGTTTGTTTCCCTGCGGGTACGAAAGTTCATACTCAAAACGGGTTAGCAAATATTGAAGATCTTTTTGAAGGAGATTTGGTTTTAACCTATAATAAATTAACCAAAGAACAGGAATTTAAAGCCATTCTTAAAAAGCACGAAAGATTTACCTTACAAATGCTTTCGATCGAATTACCGACGGGAGAATTTGTACGTGTAACACCTGAACACCGCTTTTTTTGCAACGATGAGTGGTTAGAAGCCAGAGATCTGCAACCCGGAGATCTGTTACATTTAAAAGGGGGTCATTATACTACAGTTATTAGCGTTGAAACCTTGCCTCATTATGAAAAAGTTTATAATTTTGATATTGAAGCCAACGAAAACTATTATGTAACCGAAGATGGAATTTTAGTACATAATGGGTATGCAAGTGCCGCTGAATTAAAGAAAATCGAAGACAGAGGATTTACAGGAGTGCAGGCAACTCCGAATGGAGGATTAAACTATGCAAATAGTGACGCTCTTTATCCTGTAAAAGAAGGTCAGAGAAATATTATAGAAATAAATTATTCAGGGGATTATACAACAGATTTTCAGGCTGCAAGTTTGGCTGCTTTAGGACAAAAAAGTACACCAAAAGGTTACGTATGGCATCATTTGGATGACTATAATCCTGCAACCAATACAGGTACCATGCAACTGGTAAAACAGGAAGCACATAATGGAGTCTCACATACTGGTGGATGTAGTCAGTATAAAGCTGCAACAGGAAATTCATATACATTTAAAACTTGGTAAAATACATATTATGGAATTTGAGCAAACAGAAAAACAACTTACAGAATTAGATTTAAAAAACTTTGAAGAAAGTTTGCAAATAATTCTTCCAGATGACTTTAAAAAACATTATCTAGCTTATAACGGAGGGTATCCCCCGTACGAATATGTAAAAGGGGTAAAGCATATTTTCACAATTAATGGTTTTAATCCCATAAAATACGGATTGTTACCCATTGAAAAGATTGTTGCAGATTACAAAGAAAGCGGAATCGTTTTTGAGAAAAAAGTTCCTTTTGCTTATGATAATGGAGGAAATGTTTTTTTAATCTCCGAAGAAGGTCCTGTTTACATTATAGAAGCTGAATTTTTAGAAGATAAAAATTTTACGTTAGTTTCTGAATCATTTACAGATTTTTTGAATTCTTTTTATAATGAGTAAATAGTATATTTAACTGTTACTGAATAATTTGCGATAAAAATAAAATTACGCAGCGAATAAAAAGCCTCAATTTTGAGGCTTTTTTTATCTACTAGAAAACTTAATCTTTAAAATGCATTCTGAGAACAATAAATATCTGCTGTTGGAGCACGCAATAAAAGAAATTAAATAAAAAAACATTATTTAAGATTTAATAGTTTATCTTCCTCCGGAACAACAAAAATTGCGAATAACTTATAAACTTTGCTTTAAAATTCTTCGTTTTAAAACATAAGAAAACACTTTTTCTTATATTTGTTCATTATACAAAATATGGACGCAACACAAGATAAAAGGCTGTTTCTCATCGATGCTTATGCGATGATTTTTAGGGGATATTACGCATTGATCAGGAATCCGAGATTGACCAGCAAAGGAGTCGATACTTCTGCTATTTTCGGTTTTACCAACTCTTTGATCGAATTGATCAGGAGAGAAAGACCGACACATCTGGCAGTGGTTTTTGATGTCGGGCAGGCAAGCGTAAGAACAGATGATTATGCCGATTACAAAGCCAACAGAAGCGAAACTCCTGAAGCTATCAAAGTTGCTATTCCATATATTCACAGGATTTTACAGGCGATGCACGTGCCGATTTTGGGCGTTGAAGGTTATGAAGCAGATGATGTCATAGGAACGATCGCCTGCAAAGCTGAAAAAGAAGGTTATACGACTTTCATGGTGACGCCTGATAAAGATTTTGCCCAATTGGTTACCGATAAAATTAAAATGTACAAACCAGGGTTAAAAGGCGGTGATATTGAAATTTTAGGCGTTGAAGAAGTCAAAGCTAAATACGAAATTGAAGATCCTAAACAGGTCATCGATTTCTTAGCAATGATGGGCGATGCGGTGGATAATATTCCCGGATTGGATGGTGTCGGAGAAAAAACAGCAATGAAATTCCTTAAAGAATTCGGAAGCATAGAAAACCTTCTCGCTAACACTCATCAGCTGAAAGGTAAGCTTAAGGAAAAAGTTGAAGCTTCTGCAGAACGCGGGATTTTATCTAAAAAATTAGCAACTATTATTTGTGATGCTCCGATTGATTTTCATCAGGAGCAATATGATCTTGATATACCTGATTTTGAAAAGGTAAAAGAGGTTTTTGATGAAATTGAATTCAGAAGGTTGTACGAAAATCTTTACAGAGCTTTTGCCCCTGCAACTGAAACTACCGTTGTCACAGAAGTTGAGGTAACGATATCAACTGAAACGGCACAGCAAAAAGTGGCACAGGCAGTTGGGCAGCTTGATCTGTTCGCGACATATGAAGAACTTGATCAGGCAACTTCCACAAAATCAACGATTGAGCATAATGATCATTTGTATCAATTTGTTGATAATCCTAAAGCTCAGAAAATTTTAGTTCAAAATTTATTGAAGCAAAAAGTAGTCTGTTTCGACACGGAAACCACTTCTCTGAACGAGTTGGAAGCCGAACTGGTCGGGATGAGCTTTTCCTATAAAAAAGGGTTAGCGTATTATATTCCTTTATCGGAAGATCAGGGTGAAGTTTTGCAGACGCTGGAAATTTTCAGACCGTTTTTTGAAAAAGAAGATTTGTTAAAAATCGCGCACAACTTAAAATTTGATTATAAAATCCTGAAACAGTACGATATTACGGTAAAAGGAGCCATGTTCGACACTATGATTGCGCATTATCTTTTAAACCCGGATGGAAGACACGGAATGGATTATCTTTCAGAGGTTTATTTAAATTATAAACCTGTTTCCATTGAAACTATTATCGGAAAAAAAGGAAAAAATCAGGGAACTTTCAGAGATGCAGATTTAAGAACTCAGACGGATTATGCTGCTGAAGATGCAGACATCACGTTCCAGTTGTATGAATTGTTTGCACCTCAATTAAAAAAGGAAAATTTAGAAGATCTTTTCTTTAACATTGAAATGCCATTAATGGAGGTTTTAGCTAAAATGGAATTGGCAGGAATTTCCCTTGACGAAAAATGGCTGGCTCAGGAAAGTATTGATCTTGAGAATGATTTAAGACAATTAGAATCTAAAATATTTGAATTTTCAGGAGAAGAATTCAACATGAATTCGCCAAAACAATTGGGTGAAGTTTTATTTGAAAAAATGCAGCTTGATCCGAAAGCAAAAAAAACAAAAACGGGGCAATATGCGACTTCGGAAGATGTGCTTCAAAAGTTGGCTTCAAAACACGAAATTATTCAGCATATTCTTGAATACAGAACATATCAGAAATTAAAATCGACGTATGTTGATGCATTACCGTCGCAGATTGATAAGGATGAAAGAGTGCATACCAATTTCTCACAAACTACGGCTGCAACGGGTCGTTTGGCGAGTGTAAATCCGAATTTGCAGAATATTCCGATCAGAACATTGAGAGGTCAGCAGATTCGTGGAGCATTTGTTTCTGCGGAAGGAAAGAAGATTATTTCTGCCGATTACTCACAGATTGAGCTTCGATTAATTGCTGAAATTTCAGGTGAGGAAAATATGATCAAAGCTTTCCAGAATGGAGAGGATATTCACGCATCTACGGCTGCGAAATTGTTTAAAGTCCCATTGGAAGAAGTATCAAAGACACAGAGAAGTCAGGCAAAAACCGTGAATTTTGGAATCATTTATGGGCAAGGTGCTTTTGCATTGGCAGAACAAACCGGCCTGTCAAGATCGGAAGCCAAACAAATGATCGAAGCCTATTTTGAAACTTATCCAAAGTTAAAGGAATATATGGCGGAACAGGTAAGCAAAGCCCGTCAGATTGGTTATGTAGAGACAATTTTAGGTAGAAAACGTCATTTAAAAGATATAAATTCAAATAATTTTGTCGTAAGAGGTCATGCGGAGAGAAACGCGGTAAACGCTCCTGTTCAGGGAAGTGCTGCTGATGTTGTGAAAATGGCGATGATCAAAATTCAAAAAGAACTGGAAAAAGAAAAACTGCAGACAAAAATGCTGCTTCAGGTGCATGACGAATTGGTTTTTGAATCTCCGATTGATGAGGTAGAAGTGGCTTCAAATATTATAAAAATTGAAATGGAAAATGCGATTGAAACGCAGGTTCCGTTGCTTGTTGAGATCGGAGTAGGAAATAACTGGCTGGAAGCTCATTAAAATTTAGAATAAATATTCAGATGCTTCGACTTTGCTCAGCATGATAGTGCTACAAATAAACCGTTAAGATAAACAGTTAGTATTAGGGCTGTCATGCTGAGCGGAGCCGAAGCATCTGCTTTAAAATAATTTAAAAAAAATTAAAATAAAAAACTTTCACATAATGTGGAGGTTTTTTTGTTTTTAAGAATTAAAAATTACCAATATATTGAAATAATTATTTGAATTTTAAATGTCAATTAAAAATAATTTTCATATTTAAGCTTCACGTTTTCAATGGTTTTGTGGGTTTGCTAAAAAGTGTTATGTTTGTAGAAGTAAGAATAAAACACACAAATGAGAATACTAAAAATAGCACTTTTTATAGTGCTTACCTTATCGGGGCTATCCGCAATGATAGTTTCCTGTAACAGAGGAGATACTATCCATATGGGCGAAACATCGCCCTCCCAAACTTTAGCTTCTAAAAAATGGAAAACCACGATCGTAAAAGATGTTCAGGGAAATGATGTGACAAATCAGAATATGGGACTCGTAGGTAACGCTGAATATAATCTTGACGGAACTTTTAAGATCACAAATTTCGACGGTTCTCTAAGATCGATAGGAGACTGGTCTATTACACCTGACGGGAAAAGACGAATTTTAGTCGGGAAAAATCTTAACGGAAACGGAGAAATTATTTTCACCAGAATCGTAGATATTATCACCCTTACTCCCAAACTTTTTGTGTATTCAATTGAGATAAATGGTCAGAAACTGACCGTAGAGCATATTCCTTTATAGTTGATTATGAAAGGAAGTATTAGTTAGATTCCTGAAACTTTCGTGTAACAGCGGAAGTTTTTAGATTTTTTCAAAATTGTTTGAAAGTGTGTTAGAGTTTGCGCGCCAGAGAATCTGGCGCGCAACTATTTTAGAATTATTTTATAAAAATAAAAGATTATGCAGTAAATTCAATCCCGCCAACGTACACTAAAGAAAATAAATCATCTTCTACAGAAACGGGGTTTGGAACTTGCCCTTTATTTAGGAAAATTATGGAATTGATCTCGAATTTTAAATCAAGTTCATTAAGTCTATTCACCAAAATCGGGAGCCATTGCTCGGCAAAAGAATATTCTGCAAATTTTTCGTAAATAGTTCGATTACCATCTTCAAAGCCATATTCTACAAAATCATGATTTAGCCAGATCGTATTCTGAGATTCTGCGAATTTTGAAATATATGTTTCGTCAGATTCTTCTTGAATATAAAAATTTTCATCTTCCTCCACAAATTCATAAAAATCTTCCTCGCTATTGAAATTTCCTACCCAAAAATCTAATGTTTCTGTATTCATAATTGTCTGATTATTTTCCGTATTTTTTTAATTTCAATATTGATTGAAACGGAATATCAAAGTTATGATAATATTTATAAATTTTATTTCTGAAAAAGATATTTAGTTTAAATTAATACTTGGATTTTGGGATCAGCTTTCCGCTTACAACACTTATAGGATCTCCTTTTTCCAAATAATTCCATCCTAACTCAATCGCTTCTATTATTTTTTCTTTAACTATTAAAGGAGTTATATTTTCCACGGTTTTTTCTTGATACCCATAAGATCTGCAAAATCCAACATAAATAAACAACAATTGTCCTTCATCTTCATGCTGAATGGGGATTGCATATTCAATGTTATGAGATTCGTTGTGAGAAATTTTCTTTCTGATTTTCCAGTAGAAATTTTCCCCGTTTATATTGATCTTTCTTAATCCTTTTTTTGCGATTGACATGGTTAAATACAATTAATTATAGAACCCGTTTTTGTTCCTCACTTTCCCTAATCGTTTTCTCCAATCTCGACACTCTCGTTTTCTCCTGCTTTGCACTCATAATCCAATGAAGCATCACTTTTTTATAAGAAGGAGCTTGGTTATTGAAAAATTCCCATGCTTTTTTATTGGCTTTAAATTGTTTTTCAAATTCGGGATCAAGTGTTGCCAATTCTTTTTCGTGCGAATAAATTGCAGATTTTTCTTCTTTTCTTAATTCAAAAGCTTGAAGACCTTCGGGTTTCATTAATCCGGCTTTAGTGAGTTCTCCGACTTTGCTAATGTTGATGGCGCTCCAAATGCTTGTGGGTTTCCTGGGAGTAAAACGGATGCTGTAGCTTTCGTCGTCGATAGATCTTCTCACTCCATCAATCCATCCAAAACATAATGCATGATCCACAGACTGCGACCATGTTATGGAAGGTTTTTTAGTTCCGACTTTATAAAAACCAACCAGCAGTTCTTTTTCAGTTTTATAATTCTTCTCCAGCCAATTTCTGAATTCTTCCTGTGTTTCGAAAAAAATTGCGTTCATTTTTTATTTGAAAGTAAAGTCCAAATTACAAATTATTAACAGAAAAGCGAATGAAAAGATTTTCATTCGCTTACAATTATAATTTAGCCGAAAAGTTTAATAATCGAGAATTCGGTACCATTTTGGTTTTAATTTCCAGTTTTGGTCTGGGTTTTCTTTAATTTTTTTCTCGTAATATGTAATATTTTCCGAATCTTCCGAATAAACTAAATAAGTTTGTGGTGAATCGAAAAAATTCCTGAATATCCAAAAATGAATGGTTATTTTTTTCGTTTTTTTATTTTTATAAATCATTATGTCGTTTCCACCGTTTGAAATAATAGGAAATTCAAAAGGTAGTTCACAAATTATATTATTCCAAGAAATATTAGGCTTTAGCTCTCCTGATTTTACTTGATTGACGATCTGCTCTCTCTTGTTTTTTAAAATAAAGCAATCTATTTTCTCAATAACATCTGTCGGGATTTTATTAAATCTGTAAAATGTCAAAAAAAATAAAATAGTAATTGTGATTAATCTTATTTGTCTGGGTTTAGAAATATTCTTTCTTTCTCTATAAGTTTTTACAATTTGAAAAATAAGTAAAATGAAAAGGTATGTTGCTGTAAACAACCATACAAAAGGAATTACAAAATAGGGGAAACAGTAATAAATTAGGATGGTCACCAGAAACCAACCACTTACTAAACAAATTAACTTTCGGTTTTTCATGTAGATTTTGAGTTTATTAAATCTTATTCTAATCCCAAAGAGTTCCATCCAAGCCCAAAACAATTCCCAACCAAAGTGTAACAATAAAAGCAAAAATGCTCAAAATAATAACTCCAATTTTTTTCCATTGGCTTTCAAATTTTATGAGTTCGGGGAGGAAAAGCAAAAATCCACCAAAAGCTCCGGCAAGAGGAGTGATGATCAAAGGTCTTATAATCCAGAATTTTCCCCATTCAGGTTTTGGATGATCAACTCCAAATACAAATAATGAAATAGTAATTAATGCAATACCAACTCCCAATAGAACTTTTTTAATTAAAGAATTTGTGTTAACTGTCTGTGTCATGATAGTGTTTTTTAATTTGTTAGTTATTTTTGAAAGTACTTTGAATTGCAAAGTAAAATTAAATTTCGAAATTATGCAAGAATTTTTTTTGAAAATTGTTGGAATGGAATTAATTGATGTAATTAATAATGGAATTGATTTTTTCTTTTATGGAATTGTTTCGGGGCGGGAGCAAAGCTCCCGCCCCGAATTCCGTTAATATTTAAATTTCCTCTCCCTGAAATATCTTCAAAAGATTTTCTATCGCATTGGGAGCGTGAAGCATTTCAGTATTGTACAGTGTAATTTTCGTAATGTCAGAAGCGCGTTTTAACATATTTTTTTCATAATTTGAAATCGCGGATTTTACATTTTTAAATTGATTATTCGTAAGACATTCTGCTAATTCATAAGCATCCTGCATCGCCATATTTACCCCTTCTCCGGCATAAGGCGGCATTTTGTGGGCGGCATCGCCTAATAAAGTCAGATTAGATGATGTTTCCCAGTGTTGATCTGGAGGGAAGTGATATTGTGGACGCGGAATAATCGATATTTCATCACTTTCAAATAATTCCAGCCAGGCTTTATCCCAAAAGCTAAAATCTTTTTTAAACCAATCAAAAACCTGTTGTTTATTATTAAAATTAATTCCGGAATCTTTTATCCAGTATTCATCGGTCTTACAACCTGTGTAAAATGTCAAAGTTCCGTCACCTTTTGTACTTAAAAGCAATGACTGATTATGATCCAAAGCGAAAATTTTTCCACCATTTATCAATTTCCAAAGTTTTGGAGCATTGGTTTCTGCGTTGTAAATATTTCCCTCAATCATCGTTACCCCGGAATAAATTGGTTGAATATGCGTAAGATAAGGTCGGATTTTCGAATTCGCTCCATCACAGGCTATCACGATATCGGCGTAATATGACTTTTCATTTTTAAAATGCAATAACCATCCTTGATTTTGCTGTTCCATATAAACAAACTGACTGTCCCAGACTACCGTTTCGGGTTCTAAAGATTCCAACAAAATTTTTCTGAGTGGCGCCCTGTCGATTTCAGGACGATCTTCTGCGTAAGAATCCTCGGAAGCATGTTCATCCAGAAAAACATTCAGATTTTTATCTAAAACTTTTAATTTTCCTGCATTCGGACGATAATTTGCTTTAAATTCTTCCATCAAACCAGCTCTCGCAAGGGCTTCCAATCCGGATTCTTCATGAAGATCGAGAGTTGCGCCCTGTACGCGGACATTTTTGTTTTCATCTCGTTCATAGACCTTTATGTCTGCGTTTTTTAATTGTAAAAGTCTTGCTAGAGTCAATCCACCGGGACCACCGCCAACGATGGCTATCTTTTTATTTTGTATGACCATAATTTTAAATTTTATGGTACAAAATTACTTTTCGGGCAGAATGGAAAATTGTATAAATCGGTCATTTTTGTTTTGATGTAATTCTTTAGGCAGAAATCCCGAAAGTTTTTTGATTTCTTTGATGAAATGCGATTGATCCGCAAAATTCTGCTCAGGAAATAATTTTCCCTCTTTAATATGTTGAAAAGAAGCTCTGAAACGGAGAATTCCACAATAGGGTTTTAATGAAATTCCAAATTGCTGATTAAAATAACGGTTGATCTGTCTTTCACTCCAAATCACTTTTTCGGAAAGCTTTTTTACCGTTACATTACCTTTTGATGAATACATTAAATCGAACAGTTTTAGTTTTCTTCCATCAATTTTTTGGGTAAGTTCCTGTTTAATTTTAATTGAAATCTTTTCGCAGAATTTTTCAAAATCATTTAAATCATCAACATTGAAATTCCAGAAATCGGGTGGTAAAACTTTAGCACTATTTAATAATTCGGAAACACTTTGATGGAGAATATATTCTGTCGCCAACAAGTTAAAACTTACCGCAAAAATCTTGGTCTTTTCTGCAATTATAATTTGTTCAGGATGAGTTCCAATTCCCAATAATACGACATGAAACGATTCTTTTGAAGACTGTGAGAAAATCAGATCAATCCTTCCATCAGGCAAAAGAATAACATCTTTATTTTCCGACGGATTGTCCAGCATCCAAAAGCTTTCAACGTAATCTGAAAGGGATGAATCTGGTTTTTGAGATTGATAGATCAAATTTGATATTATTAATTAGTAATTTTTACTTTTTTTAATGTCTTCAAAAATTAAAATTTGCTCATTATTCAATTTTTTCAGCGAAATTCTACGGGTTCCTACAAAGAGATAGTTAGGATAAGATATTAATTCTACATTATTTCTACTAATGTTTAATTGGCGAAGTAAAGTAGTAAATTTTGAATGTTTTTTATCTGAATTTGAATATATCAGTTGAATAGCTCTTTTGGGAAGAAAATAGAAGCTTTTCGGGAACAAAAAAATCGAATTTTGATTAATTAAAATATCAAAACTACACCATTGGAAATTTTTTTTTAAAGGTCCATTTTCAATAATTATCACTCCAGTGACATTTTTTAGTATTTTGGAATCAGTTTGTTTGTAATTCTTAATAATATTCTTTTTCTGAAACGAAAAATAAACTCCAAAAAGTCCTGTCAATAATAATGATGCAAGAAAAAAATAGAAAAATGTATGATTAAACATATCTTGTAATTATCGATTACTACTGAATTATTTCTCAAATCTCCAATGGTTCAAAACCAATGTTATTATAACCTGAGGCCATGTTTCAAAATTTGTCAATTTTGGTTTAATCGGAATAATAGAAGTCTCAAACCAACCATTTTTTCCAACAACATTCATGATGGCATCATAATGCAAAATTTTATCAAAAGGATTGCTCACCTGAAGCATCATTCCTTTATTCTGTCTACCCGAAACATCTTGAGAAAATTCTATTTCTATGGTTTTGGAAGGGTTTTTATTTTCTTTTACAACCTTCATTGATTCTATTTTATCACCTTTTACTTCAGCTTCAATAAAAATATGCTCACCGGGGTAAATCTGTAAAATATCATCTTTGACAATATATTTAGACCTTGCAACATCCTGTTGATAAAATGTAGTGGAATCAACAGCAAGTTTTAATGTGAATGCATCACGAAATTCGTTATCATTTTGAGCAAGAATGAACTCTGAAATAGATAAAAATAATACTAAAGTGACTTGTTTAATAATATTCATGGTATAATAATAGCTGCAAAGATATTTAATTCTTTTAAGCCAAAGGCAACTTAAAATAAAAAGTACTTCCCTGATTCAAAGAACTTTTTACGCCAATTTCACCATGTTGTTTTTCAATAAAGTTTTTGGAAATGGCTAAACCTAAACCTGTTCCGTTTTGATGCTCTCCGGGAACCTGAAAATAACGGTCGAAAACCTGACGATGGTATTTTTCATCAATCCCGTTTCCGGAATCTGTCACGCTGAATTGTATAAAATCATCCAATTTGTCAACAATAACCTGAATTTTTTCATCCTGAAAAGAATGTTTAATGGCGTTGCCTAAGAAATTATTCATGACCCATACTGTTTTATCGAAATCTGCGATAATCATGTCATTTTCAGAGATATTAAGTTCCGTTGTGACGCTGATATTCTTTTGTTCGGCAAGAATTTCTACATTTTTTATGGCAGTTTGTACGATTTTTTCCGGTGAACAATTTTCTATATTTAAACGGATATTTCCGGTTTCAACTTGTGAAAGATTAAGCAATTCACTTGTGATATCGAGCAAACGTTGTCCGTCTTCATTAATGCTTTTTAATAATTCCTGTTGTTGGTCATTCAAAGCTCCGAATTTTTGATTTCCAAGCAATTGAACACCCATTTTTATAGCTGAAATTGGAGTTTTCAGTTCGTGTGAAATGGTTGCAATAAAATTGGTTTTTGCAAAATCCAGTTCTTTGAAAGGGGTAATATTTCTTAGTAAAATTACTTTTCCGATGTATTTTTTTTCCTTTTCACCTGTCTTTACAATATTAATAGGAACAATCTCCTGATCAAAATAATTTTCTTTATTATCGGCTGCGATCTTTAAAGGCTCTTTTGATGGATTATCTATATTTTTCAATAATTCTCTTATCAGATCGTTGTTGATGGCGACTTCATGCACTGTTTTTCCGATAATTTCTTCTTTGTTGAGATTGGTGATTTTTAAGGCTTCATCATTGATCATGTAGATGAAATTATTTTCATCCAGACCGATCACGGCGTCGTGCATATTGTTGACCAATGTTTCAATCCTTTTTTTATCCATCAATTGTGTTGAAAGTGTGCTGCTTTCATATTCCTGAAGTTTTTCTGCCATAATATTGAAGGAATTGGCAAGGTCGTTAAACTCTTCACTTCCTTTAAAATGAACCCTTTCATTATAATTTTTATTCGCAATCTGTCTGATACTGAAAGTCAGTTGATTGATCGGTTCGGCAATTGTCTGAGGAAGATTAAACAGTAAAATAAAAGAAATTAAAAAGCAAACCGTTCCCAAACTCACGATCCAGAAAGTGGCATTTTCTGCGGTGATGATGGCGATGTCGCTTTTTCGTTCGATGCCTTTCATGTTCAGTGACATAATTTTAACTAAATCTTCACGAATCAGTTTTTGTTTTTCTATACTGGGCTGTTTTAAATAGCTTTCGAAATGTAAATTAAGATTTTGTGTGGCTTCTTTTTCGCCAAACTCTGTTAAATTTTTTTCCTGTAAAACATTGTTTTTCTTGAAATCTTTAATCGCAATCGCACTGTCGGTATTGATTTTATCTAAGGCCAACAACATATTTTGAGAAAATTCCAGACTGTTGTAATTAGCGATAAGAATTTTTTCCGTGTCGGATTTTAATTTGTTGATATACACAGAGCCAATCACCGAAAGTAAAACGATCAGTACGAACAAAAGACCTACTCCTAACGTGAGTTTTGTTTTGATTTTCATTGTTTTAAGATAAAATAATAATGTCTATTTGCCTTTCGTTCAATCGGTTCATCAAAGTGTAAATCCAGCTGTATCCGGATAGCCTTTGCCATAATTTTGCGTGTGGTTTCCCGATGCAGACTGTGGTAATATTATGTTCGATCACATAGTCTAAAATTCCTTTATGGACGCTGTTTTCCTTTATCCGAATCACTTTGGCTCCCAATTCTTGTGCTAAATTAAAATTATTAATCAAATATCGCTGTTTATCTAATGCTATTTTTTCAGGATTTTCTGATGGTCGCTGAATGTATAAAACCGTCCACGGACTGTTGTAATAACTCGCCAGTCTCGCTGTTTTACGAATAATATTCTTCGCAATTTTCTCGTTGCTGCTGATGCAGGCAAGAAATTTTATAGGTTTAAAATTTTCAGTTTTGATCTCGGTTTCTACTTTTCTTTCGACATGAGTGGCGACTTCTTTTAACGCTAATTCACGGAGCTGCAAAATGTGTCCGCTTTGAAAGAAATTATTTAAAGCTGTTTGAATTTTTTCTTTTTTATAGATTTTCCCTTCTTTCAGGCGCGTTAAAAGTTCGTCTGCCGTTAAATCGATATTCACCACTTCATCCGCAAGTGCTAAAATTTTATCGGGAACGCGTTCTGAAACTTCAATTCCTGTTATTTTTTTGACTTCTTCATTTAAACTTTCAATATGCTGAATATTCATCGCACTGATGACGTTAATTCCGTTGTCGAGAATTTCCAGAACGTCCTGCCATCTTTTTTTGTTTTTTGAACCTTCGATGTTGGTATGCGCCAATTCATCTACTAAAACTACCTCAGGATGAGTGTTTATAATGGCCTGCAGATCCATTTCCTCGAGATTTTTACCTTTATAAAAAGATGATCTCCTTGCAATTTCAGGAATTCCGTCTACCAAAGCTACCGTTTCTTCTCTTCCGTGAGTTTCTACGTAGCCAATTTTTACATCAATACCATTTCTCAACAAAGCATGGGCTTCCTGAAGCATCCGGAAGGTCTTCCCGACACCTGCGCTCATCCCAATATAGATCTTGAATTTTCCTTTTTTGGATTTTTGGATCAGTTCTAAAAATTGTTTTGCTGATGATGACATTGATTTTATTCTTTTTAATTTTATTTTTTGAAACATAGATATTGTTGGGAGCTTGAAGCTGGAGGCTGGGAGTAAAGATCAAATAGCAATAACTTCCATCTTCCAGCTTCTTGCTTACCACTTATTAAAACCAAGCCGATAGACTTGTTGTAATGAAGAAATTTCCCTGTTTGAAATCACTATTCTTTACAAAAATGGCATCTTTGGAAGTGAAACCTCTCGCTTCTGTACGGAATACCACATTCTTTAAAATAGCATAATCAATATTCATAGAGTATCCAAAAGTCTGAAAACCGTTTGGAGTTTCTGTACTGATAATGACTCCGTTTTTATCATTATAATATTCAAATCTGCCTGCCAAAGCCCACTTATCATCAAATTGATATTTCATGAGTATATTCGGAGTGTACCAAATGTTGTATTGCTCGCTTCCTTTTAATTTTTGTTCGGCTCCGATATCGAAACCAAGAATGGTTGAAAACTGTTTCGTTATTTGAAAAACTCCGTGTAAATCATGGAAATAGCGCATTCTTTTGTCTTCTTTTGCCTTATCATTTCCGATGAAAGAACTGCTGTTCAGTGTAATTTTATCACTCGGTTTATAGGTAATCTGATGCCCAAACGAGATACTTTGATTTCCGTCGGCTTTTGCAATGCGCTGCCATCCGTTCAGAACCAATCCGCTTAGAAACCATTTTCCGCTGTCTGAAGTGTAGGATATTTTTGCTCCCGTTTCAAAGTAGGGCGAATTTTCTGCTGCCAAACTTCTTGTCAGGTTCATATTATCTTTTCCCATAGCGCTTTCCCAGCCGATATGGGAAGGCATTATTCCTGCGTCTATCCACAGGTTTTTATTTTTTGATATTTTAATGCCAATATTGGCTTCATTTACATAACGTAATGCTTCTTGCTCAGCAGCCATATTATCCTGTGCATACGTTCCTGCCATTAAAGCAAAATTGGCTCTGAGATTTTCACTTTGATAAGCAGCTTTTAAAAGCCCTAAATTAAGATTCAGCTCATTATGACGATTGTATGAATAAAGAAAATCCTGGCGTTTATGGTGAGCAGGTTCATTAAAATCATAGCTGTAAAAAAGCTCTGCATAAGCAGAAAAAGTAATCTTATTGCCAAGTTTCATCGAATCCGAAGACTGTGCTTTCGGAAAAAACATCCAACCCATAAATCCCATGACAATATACTTTTTCATTTTAAATTTATTTTTAAGAATTATAATTTTTTTAAATAGCTCGAAATAATTAAAGTTAATTATTTCGAGCTTACAGTAAGTATTAAAAATCTAATTCTATCAATTAAAGCCTGAACATTACAGCTAAAGTCAATCTGCTGTCAGATTTCTTTAAATCCGGTCTCCAGGTGTCAACTGGTGTGTCGATCCATCCGTCAGGGCTGGTTGTTCCTTCAGGTCCTGCGAAATAAGGAATATTACTTTTTCTGAATCCGTATTCTAATCTAAAAGTTACGAATTGATTCGGCATGATGTCAACCGTTGCAGTTCCCTGAAACATTTTCAGTTTTTCTCCTTTTGCAATGGCGTCATTAAAATCATTATTCGGAACCGGAGAAGGTGAGAATGCCAAATAAGCTCCAGGGTTTGAAATAGCATCGGCTCTTAAGGATAAAGCAATTTTATTATGATGGAACCAAAGTCTGTTGGCAATGGAAGTTCCAATCATGTAATTGTCTTTTGCCTTCAAACCGCCACCGCTTTGGAATCCGTAATGATTGTTGATGCTGAATGCAGCCTGTGACAAGCCATTACTTTCTTTATTGTGGAAATATCTCGCAACAATACTGTGGTCATGGTGAAAACGACGCACCTCAGAATTATTTCTCGTGTCTTTTCCATTTACATAAAAATTGGCAACCAACTGAAGATTTTCATTTGGACGGTAATAGTTGGAAACGCCCAATCCAAGACCTTTATTCCATGAATTATAGCTTTGCCACCCGTTTAATATCCAAAGTTCAACCTTATATTTTTTTGAAGGATATGCCTGAATTCTTGCTCCCTGAAAATAAAACGGAGTAAAATCGCAGACCAAACTTCTCTGATAGTTCCAGTTTTCTCCCAAAACGTAACTTTCCAAACCGATGTAGCTCATGAAAATCCCGGCTTCAACATTCAAACCGTGCATTACGTTGAAATGATAACCTGCAGCTGCTTCTCGAATGTTTTTTAAATTATTAACGCTGGTATTTTTACCATGATTCACCGTTCCGTCCAAATCCTGAACAATAGAGCCCATCTGTCCATATTGCAGCCATAAACGCCCGATCATATTTTTGTAATTGGTTTCTAAACCGATACTTGCCATATTGATGGTAAATTCGTTGGAACGACCGATCGCTGCTGAAATCGTGTGGGTATTATCTTTTGGATTTCGGAAATCGTAGTTGTAATAGGCATCTACATACGTTACACCCGTTAAAATCGTTTCTCCATCCTTATCTTTTAAGGTTAAAGGAAAGTCTGTCTGGCGGTTTTGTCCGTTGATCCAGGTCAGATCGTAGCCGTCAAAAGGAATTTTAGAATCCGTTTTTGTTATTAACGAATCTTTAGGTAAGGAAACAGAATCTTTCTTGATTTCCTGTGCATTCATGGAATTTAAAGCAAAAAATCCCAATAAAAAAATAGCCTGAATAGTTGTTGATTTCATTATATAAATATTGATAACAATGTGTTATTATTTTAAATTATCCAAAGCAATATTCAATTTCAAAACATTGACTTTAGATGGTCCGAAAACTGGTTTTCCCGTATGATTTTTAATAAGATTTTCAAGTGTTTCAACAGGAATATTTCTCACTTTTGCAATTCTTTTTACCTGATATAAAGCCCCATCCTCAGAAATATCAGGATCAAGACCGCTTCCGCTTGCAGTAACCAATTCCACAGGAACTTTTACATTCTCCATTTCGGGATTCTGCATTTTTAAAGTGTCAATTCTTTTCTGAACCGTCTGCAGGTATTCTTCATTGCTTGGTCCTTTGTTGCTTCCCGCACTTCCGGCAGCATTATAATCAACTGCAGATGGGCGACCGTGGAAATATTTTGGAGATTTAAAATCCTGCCCGATGTTGGCGTAAAATTTTTGACCTTTATAATTGATAATTTCTGCATTTCCCTGTGTTGGTAAAATTTTGGAACCTGCGTAAACAATTCCTAAATAAATTCCAACGATAACCAGCATAACAAGCGTCAATCTGAATGCTGATAGAATATGATTTTTCATTTTGAGTTAAATTTTTTTGAATTAAATTGGATGGAAGAGGGAAGAGGGATGATGGAAGTTAAAAGTATGTTGTTCACTTCCAGCCTCCAGCTTCAAACTCCCAACCTAAAAGAATAAACTGATAAATAAATCGATTAGCTTAATCCCGATAAACGGAACGATAACTCCGCCCAAACCGTAGATTAAAAGATTTCTTCTCAACAATGCACTTGCACCGATTGGTTTATAAGCAACGCCTTTCAATGCCAATGGAATCAAGAATGGAATAATGACCGCATTAAAAATAATAGCCGATAAAATCGCCGATTCAGGGCTGTGAAGATTCATGATGTTTAATTTCTGAAGCGCCGGAATAAACGTGATAAACAATGCCGGAATAATGGCAAAATATTTAGCAACATCATTCGCAATACTGAAAGTCGTCAACGTTCCACGGGTCATTAATAATTGTTTTCCGATTTCTACGATCTCGATCAATTTTGTCGGGTCATTATCCAGATCGACCATGTTTCCGGCTTCTTTTGCCGCCTGAGTTCCACTGTTCATGGCAACACCAACATCGGCTTGAGCAAGGGCAGGAGCGTCATTCGTTCCGTCACCCATCATTGCAACCAGTTTTCCTTCCTGTTGTTCTTTTTTGATATAATTCATCTTATCTTCAGGCTTGGCTTCTGCGATAAAATCGTCTACGCCTGCTTTTTCTGCGATAAATTTTGCCGTTAAAGGATTATCACCCGTTACCATCACGGTTTTCACTCCCATCTTTCTCAATCGCTGAAAACGTTCCTGAATTCCTGTTTTGATGATGTCCTGAAGTTCAATAACTCCCCAAACTTGCTCATTTACAGAAACTACCAATGGAGTTCCGCCGTTTTCAGAAATTTTAGTGGTTGCTTCCTGAGTTTCGGGTGGGAAAATATTTCCTGCTTTTTCAGTCAGTTTTTTAATGGTATCATACGCTCCTTTTCGGATTCTTGTATTTTCAAAATCGATACCTGAAGTTCTGGTTTCTGCTGTAAAATCGATATAAACAGGATTGGGAACAAGCAGATCTTCTGATTTTAACTGACTTAATTCTATAATTGATTTTCCTTCCGGAGTTTCATCGGCAACAGAACTCAATGCCGAAGCTTTAATGAATTCCTCAATTTTAATATTGTTTGAAGGATGAAAATGTGTCGCTTTACGGTTTCCTATGGTAATGGTTCCTGTTTTATCAAGAAGCAGAACATCGATATCTCCTGCTGTTTCAACGGCCTTACCACTTTTTGTGATAACGTTGGCTCTCAAAGCTCTGTCCATCCCCGCAATTCCGATTGCAGAAAGCAGACCGCCGATCGTTGTGGGTATCAGACAAACGAAAAGTGATATAAATGCCGCAATGGTGATCGGCGTCTGCGAATAATCTGCAAAAGGTTTTAAAGTAACTGTAACTATTATGAAAGTGAGGGTAAACCCTGCTAGAAGTATTGTTAATGCGATCTCGTTCGGTGTTTTTTGTCTTGAAGCACCTTCTACAAGGGCAATCATTTTATCAAGAAAAGATTCTCCGGGTTTTGTGGTTACTTTCACTTTGATTCTGTCGGAAAGTACTTTTGTACCGCCTGTTACCGAACTTTTATCACCTCCCGCTTCTCTGATCACGGGGGCACTTTCTCCTGTAATGGCGGATTCATCGATTGTTGCAAGACCTTCGATAATTTCTCCGTCCATCGGGATCTGGTCGCCTGTTTCGCAAAGGAAAATATCTCCGAGTTTCATTTCGGCAGACATTTTCAATGAAGTTTCTACCTGAAATCCGGGTTTGTTGTCTGTGATTAATTTTGCCGGAGTTTCTTCACGTGTTTTTCTCAAAGTATCTGCCTGAGCTTTTCCTCTTGCTTCAGCGATGGCTTCAGCGAAGTTGGCAAATAAAACCGTGAAAAATAAGATGATAAATACTAAAAAATTATAAGTAAAACTTCCCTGTGATTTGTCTCCTGTTAAGCTGAATAAGCTTACAATAAACATTACGATTGTTCCGACTTCCACCAGAAACATGACAGGATTTTTAAACATGATTTTCGGATTCAGCTTAACGAAAGACTGTTTAATCGCTTCGTTCACCAAATCTTTTTGAAACAATGTTTGTGATTGATTTTTCATTTTAATTCTTAAAAATTTAAAGATTTAGAAATTCAGAGATTAAGAAATTAGATTGTTATTAAATTGATTTAAAAATTACTTCGAAAGAATAGACATGAAGTAATTTCTAAATTTCTCATTCTTTTAATCTCTTAATTACCAAAGTATTTTAGTTGTTCTGCTATCGGTCCCAAAGTAAGTGCAGGGAAGAAAGACAACGCGGCGATCAAAAGAATGACAGCTAACGTCATAAATCCAAAGGTTGCGGTATCTGTTTTCAAGGTTCCTGAGCTTTCCGGAATATATTTTTTCTGAGCTAAACATCCTGCAATCGCGATCGGACCAATGATTGGAATAAATCTTGAGAATAACAAAACAATTCCTGTTGAGATATTCCACCATGGGGTATTGTCGCCCAATCCTTCGAATCCTGAACCGTTATTGGCTGATGAAGAAGTAAATTCATACAATATTTCACTGAACCCGTGAAAGCTTGGATTATTCAATGTTTTTGCTCCGAATTCAGGAAAATAAGCGGTTAAAGCGGTTCCGACAAGGATTAAAAAAGGGTGAAATAAAGCAACGATCATTGCAATTTTCATTTCTTTAGCTTCAATTTTTTTACCCATAAATTCCGGGGTTCTTCCCACCATCAACCCACTGATAAATACAGCGAGAATGATGAAAATGAAATAATTCAGAACACCGACTCCACAGCCTCCGTAGAAACAGTTGATCATCATGGCCAACATTTGATTCATTCCCGAAAGCGGCATCATACTGTCGTGCATCGCATTGACAGATCCTGTTGAAATCACGGTTGTTGCGATACTCCAATAGGCTGAAGCAGCACTTCCGAAGCGGATTTCCTTACCTTCCATAGCTCCCAGATGATTGTCAGCTCCCATTTGGGTAATCAAAGGATTTCCATTCGTTTCATTAATAATCGTCGGAACAGTCAATGCCAGAAAACCAATTGTCATAACGGTGAAAATCGTCCATGAAAGTTTTCTTTTCTTTAAATAAAATCCTAATGCAAAAATCAATGCAAACGGAATGATCATCTGAGTAATCATTTCGGTCATATTCGTAAGATAATTCGGATTTTCAAGCGGATGCGCCGAGTTGGCTCCGAAAAATCCACCACCGTTTGTTCCCAAGTGTTTGATCGCCACAAAAGCTGCTGCAGGACCTCTGGAAACATCAACTTTCTGACCTTCTAATGTTGTAATATGGTCTTTTCCTTCAAACGTCATCGGAGTTCCGTTGGCAGAAAGGATAAAAGCGACCACAATACTGATCGGAATTAATATTCTGATCATTGATTTGGTGAAAAAATCATAGAAATTCCCTAATTCCGTAGTCGTTTTTTCTTTAAATGCTTTGAAAAGTACCGCCATGGCAGCCATTCCGGTTGCCGCCGTTACAAATTGTAAGAACATTAAATATAATTGACTAAAATAACTGACTCCCGTTTCTCCCGAATAGTGCTGTAAGTTACAGTTAACTAAGAAAGAAATTGCTGTATTAAAAGCCAGATCGGGGGACATATTCTGGTTTCCGTCCGGATTTAAAGGAAGCCATGATTGATTTAATAAGATGAAAAATCCGAGAATAAACCAAACCAGATTAATGGTCAGCATGGCAAACATATTCTGTTTCCAGGTCATTTGTTTGTTTGGATTAATGCCTGAAATTTTATAAATCAAATTTTCAACGGGCTGAAAAATTTTATCTAAAAAAGTCTTTTTGTAACCATAAACATTAGCAATATACTTTCCTAAGAAAATACCAATTACTAAAGTGATCGCGAACATCGCTACGATGCCTAAAATTTCTGTATTCATGATAATTGGTTAAAATTTTTCAGGTTTTATTAAAACATAGCAGATGTACACAAATGCGAGTATTGAAAGGAAAAATAAGCTCCACATAATTTTTATATTTTGTCAAAAAATTCAACGGATTTGTATAATAGCCAAAACATTAGAACACATAATAAACTTAAAGTAAACAGTATCATATCGTTGCGACTAATGTTAAAATGGTGAAGACTACATATGAAACCATAAGCAAACTTAATTTTGAGTGCTCGGGTTTTTTGAACGTTTTTCTTGAAATTGTCATTTTTAGAATATTTTATTTATATCCATAATGCCAAAAGAAGAACCGTTTTGTCTAAATGCGAGGTAAATGCTTTGTTAATAATATGTTGCGGGATTTCGAGATGATACCATAAAACAAAAAAGCCTATCATTTTGATAGGCTCGTTATTATAATGATAAGGTTTTTTAAACCATTAAGATTTATTTAAGGAGTTAAGAATATTAAGATGAGCTTCGCTTAAGCTTAAAAATTCAAAATGATTTAACCTTAACTAAACTTAACTCCTTAAATAAATCTTAATGGTTCAAATTTTATTAATTTTTATCTTAAATTATACTCTTCCAATTTACGGTATAATGTTGCAATACCGATTTCCAGCAGTCTTGCGGCTTCGGCTTTATTTCCTTTTGTGTATTGAATCACTTTTTGGATATGTTCTTTTTCCAAAGATCTCATGCTTAAAGAATCCTTTTCTGTGGAAGCAATTTTTTCGGAATAATGAGGAAGGCTTTCTGTGTCTAAAATATTGTCATTCATTAAGATCAGACTTCTTTCGATCGTATTTCTTAATTCGCGGATATTACCTTTCCAGTCGTTTTTTTCTAAGGCTTTATAATATTCCGGAGTAACCTGAACAGAAGATAAATGAAGTTTTTGTGAGAAAATATTAACAAAATTTTTAGCCAAAGCTTTTAAATCGTCTTTTCGTTCACGAAGGGCTGGAAGGGTAATTTCGAAAACATTTAATCTGAAATACAGGTCTTCCCGAAAATGTCCCTGCTTTATTTCATCTTCCAAATTTCTGTTGGTCGCAGCAATCAGCCTGAAATCGGACTTTGAGACTTTCGTTTCACCCATTTTGATGAATTCTTTCGTTTCCAAAACACGAAGTAATTTTGCCTGAAGTTCGATGGGCATTTCTCCGATTTCGTCCAAAAATAAAGTTCCGCCGTTGGCTTCTTCGATAAGACCTTTTTTGTCTTTTACAGCACCAGTGAAGGATCCTGCTTTATGCCCGAAAAGTTCGCTTTCCAAAATTTCTTTGCTGAATGCAGAGCAATTGATGGCAACAAAATTATTTTTCTTTCGGTCACTTCCTTCATGAATGGCATTCGCAAAAACCTCTTTTCCGGTTCCTGTTTCTCCTGTCAAAAGTACGCTTGCATCGGTAAGAGCCACTTTTTCCGCCAGTTTTTTAGCCTGAAGAATTAATGGAGAATTTCCGATAATTTTGTCAAATCCTTTTTGGTCACTGCTTTTTTGAACGATCTTAGATTTATTGTCCTTTGATTTTTCTAATGCTTTATACACCAACGGAATAATTTTCTCGTTATCATCACCTTTTACTAAATAATCATAAGTTCCGTTTTTCATCGCCTGAACTGCATCGGTAATATTGCCGAAAGCAGTCATTAAAATGATTTCCAGATGAGGATATTTTGCTTTGATAGACTTCACAAGATCAACTCCGAATGCATCGGGAAGCCGGACATCACTCAACACGACATCAAAATCATATTGTTCCAGCATCGTCATCGCAGAACGCGCTGTGGAAGCTTCTTTAACGTTAAAATTTTCTTGGGAAAGGATCATTCCTAACAGTTTTAGGAGCTTGATCTCATCATCGATGATCAGAATGTTTCCTGACATGGTTGTAATTTTTGGAAAACTACTGCAAACTTATTGAATTTATTTGGTAAAAAATGAAAATTAGCGAATAAGCAATGATCATTCATCACCGAGTTATTATTATTTATATTTTTTCAGAGCTTCTTCCAGCTTTCCGTTGCAATCTTTTTTTTCAAAAAAGGATTTCCACTGCAATCTGGGCTAGGGTATTTGTCATCATCATTACTATTTGTCATTGCGAGGAGCGGGAAATTCCCCTCCTCTGGAGGGAGGGCGAAAATTCTTTAGAATTTTTGACGGGGTGGTTTTAAAGTGTGAATTTTAAACGTGAATTGTCAACAGTCAATTTTTCCAGCTTCATGTATATTCACAATTCATTTATTGACAATTCATTTTCCTAGCCCGGATAGAAACGGTTACCCCGCAGCCAGGAGTGGGAGGGTTTTTAGGGTTTGGTGTTGGAGCGCGTTGGCGTGAGGAGTATGAGTGGATAGCCGGAAATTGCTCCTGAAAAAATAAATAATAAGTAATTTTACAACCTTTCATATTTTTTATCATTAACAATCGTCACAATAGATGCAATAGTAACAAAATTGTAAATGGTTACTTTTTGATTCCTTACATTTGTAAGGCATTCTGATTTTAAAGAATGAAAATGAATTTAAATATGATTGATAAAAGATATAACGAGACGATTCAAACAGACAAAAACAACTACCAATATATCACTATAACTCACGATAAAAATAAAGTAAGAATTTATACTTTAAAAAATGGTTTAAAGGTTTTTCTTGCCCAAAATTTTGATGCTCCGAGAATTCAGACCTATATTCCGGTGAGAACAGGAAGTAACAACGATCCTTCTGATAATACGGGTTTGGCGCATTATCTTGAACACATGATGTTTAAAGGGACATCGAAAATCGGAACACAAAACTGGCAGAAGGAAAAAGAATTATTAGATCAGATTTCAGATTTATACGAGCAGCATAAAGCAGAAAATAACGCTGAAAAAAAGAAAGAAATTTACAGAAAAATAGATGAAATTTCACAGGAAGCAAGTCAGTATGCCATTGCTAATGAATACGATAAAGCGATTTCTTCATTAGGTGCAACCGGAACAAACGCGCACACTTGGTTTGATGAAACGGTTTATAAAAATAATATTCCCAACAACGAACTTGAAAAATGGCTGAAAATTGAAAAAGAAAGATTTTCAGAAATGGTTTTACGTCTTTTTCATACAGAATTGGAGTCTGTTTACGAAGAATTCAACAGAGCCCAGGATAATGACACGAGATTGGTGAATTATGAACTGATGGACGCCCTTTTTCCAACACATCCGAACGGCCAGCAGACAACTCTGGGAAATCCGGAACATTTGAAAAACCCTTCTATGAAGGCTATTCATAAATATTTTGATGAATATTATGTTCCTAATAATTATGCCATGGTTTTGGTGGGTGATCTTGATTTTGAAGAAACAATTCAGCTTTTAGATCAGTATTTTGGGACAATTCCTTACAAAGAACTTCCAAAGAAAACTCCGATCATAGAAAAACCGATTACCGGGATTGTAAAAAGAACCGTGAAAAGCCCGACTACGCCGAGAGTTCAGCTTGCTTGGCGCACCGAAAGTTACGGAACAAAAGAAGCAATATTGGCGGATATTGTTGTGAATGTTTTAAGCAACAGAGGAGAAGCCGGATTGTTAGATTTAAACATCAATCAGACTCAAAAATTACTTTGGGCACAGGCTTTTTCGGTTGGTTTAAAAGAATACGGATATTTTTCACTTATAGCGGTTCCGAAAGAAACTCAGACATTGGATGAAGCCAAAGAAATGATGTTGGAACAAATCGAATTATTGAAAAAAGGAGAATTTCCGGATTGGATGCTTCCTGCGATCATCAATGATTTCAAAATTCAAAGGATGAAAGGGCTGGAAACCGCAGACGGATTGGCTACCAACCTTTATGACACCTACATCAAAGGCAGAACCTGGGAACAGGAATTGAATGAAATGGATGAGTATGCCGAGGTTACAAAAGAAGATGTTGTAAAATTTGCCAATGAATTTTTTAAAGACAATTATGTAATCGTCTATAAAGAAAAAGGCATTAATGATAAATTATTACGTGTTGAAAATCCGGGAATTACGCCCGTGAAAATCAATCGTGAATCGCAATCTGAATTTTTACAGCAGATTTTAGCGGAAAAGACAGAAGATATTCAACCGGAATTTATTGATTATCAGAAAGAAATAACAACAGCTCAGGTTAAAGACAAAAAGCTGAGTTTTGTTAAAAATAAATATAACGATATCGCTCAGGTTCATTTTGTTTTCCCTTTTGGAAGTGATAATGATAGAGAATTAGGAATTTCGACACAGGTTTTACAGTATTTGGGAACAGATAAATTTTCGCCCGAAGATCTGAAAAAAGAGTTCTTTAAAATCGGGGTGAGCAATGATTTTAAAACCAATAGCGACCAGTTGCTGATCTCTTTAAGCGGACTGGAAGAGAATATTGAAAAAGGTATCGAATTGCTCCAGGATTGGATGTACAATGTGAAGCCTGATCAGGAAATTTACAAACAATTTGTAGAAACAGTCCTGGAAAACCGTGAAGCATCTAAAAAAGATAAAAACCGTATCATGACCGCTTTGACAAATTATACAAAGCTGGGTGAGTTTTCCCGTTTTACGGATATTATTTCAAAAGAAGAGCTTGAAAACAGCAACGTAGAAGTGTTTACAGACAGAATGAAAAAACTGTTTAAATATACTTATCAGATATTTTTCTACGGTAAGAATTTTGAAAATTTCAAAGGATATATCGACAAATATGTAGAAATGGAAAGCCTGCAAGTTCCTGAACCAAAGCAATATCCTGAACCCGAAACCAAAGGAAATGTGTATTTTATCAATTACGATATGGTACAGATGGAAATGAGCAAAGTCGGCAGAGGTCATGATGTAAATACCGCCAACTTTGGAAAAATTAATGTTTTTAATGAATATTTCGGAAGAGGATTGTCGTCAATTGTTTTTCAGGAAATCCGTGAGAGTAAAAGTTTAGCATATTCTGCATATGTTTCTTATGCTGCAAATTCGGAACTTTCTCATCCTGATTATGTTACGACCTATATCGGAACACAGCCGGACAAACTTCAAATTGCCGTCGATACAATGGATGAACTGATGAATGAACTTCCTGAAGTCCCAACTCAGTTTGAAAATGCTAGAAACGCAGCCTTAAAACAAATTGCATCCACAAGAATCACCAGAACGAATATTTTCTTTAATACATTAAGATTGAAAAAATTAAATATTCATCACGATTTTAGAAAAAATATTTATGAGCAGATTCAAAGTTTAACGTTTGAAGATATCAAGCAGTTTTATCAGACAGAAATTAAACCTTTACACTTCAATACAGCCATTATCGGTAAAAAAGAAAACCTTAATAAGGAAGCTGTCAATCAAATGGGTACCTTCTCAGAATTGAGTTTAAAAGATATTTTCGGACATTAAATGGGAGCCACGAAGTGGCGACTTAACTGTCAGGATAAAGTACTGGCTATAAATAAATTTTGCAAAAAAAAGAGACTTCTAAAAAAGTCTCTTTTTTCTATGTCATAGCACAATCTCCATCACCATCCTGATAATCTGGATTAAAATTCTGCGGGAGATTGTGAATTAATTCTTTGTGAAATAAATATCTTCTTTCGAAATCCCTCTGATGGATTTTGGGGAAATTTTTCGCCGAATCTATTTTTTGATTCAATTCAGTCTGATAGCTAGTGAGGATTTTAACTTTATGTTTTACTATGAAATAATTTAAAAAGTTGACAAATTTATCTAAATCTGCAGTTGAAAATAAATATGAGACTTTCAAATGACCATCGCGTAAAAGTAGGAGAGAGCAGATCACTAAATTATTATTTTCATCATAAATCTTAATCCAAAAATATCTAAATTGTTCTGCAAAGCTTGAAAAAAGATAATTTTTATCTTCATTTTTTCCTTCCAAAACCCAGGGATTTTCTATCGCCCAATTAATTTCTTCCGCATTTCTGTTGCTGTGGAATTTTGAAATAAAAGTTGCACTTTCGGAATCAATTGTATCAATCATTTCAAATTTAAAATCAGGTTTTTTGATAAAGCTGTTTTTAAAGGAAATAAATGAATTGACAATATAATCTGCAAACTTGAAAATTGGTTTAAAATTTTTTGTTGAAGGTTTTTTTGACGGAATTAAAGTTTTAAAATCTGTCCTAAAATAATATCTTTTACCGATCTTGGGCTGGATGTACTCAAAGACTCCGGTTTTATGGTATAAACTTTCTGCTTCTTTGGTGAATTCTGTGATGGCGATATTTTCTTTGTAATCTTCAAATGCTTTATTTAAAAGCGTTTGCGCAATTCTTTTTCCACGAAATTCATTGCTAACATATAAAGTGCTTAACCATGCGTAATTGAATATTTTTCCGTCAATTTTAAAATTATCGGGAAAACATCCTAAATATCCGGCTAGTTTTTCATCATCAAAAGCAAGAAAAAGCAACGTTTGGTCATCATTTGCTTTTGGATTTTTGATCTGGGAAATTGCCCTGTGTTTCGTAATAGGAAGAAAATCATACTTTGCGAAATCACCGGATGATACAAATTCTTCAAGACCTTTTTTATCTAATGTTTTAAGATGTATCATTTTCTTACCATGGTGTTTTTGTTAAAAATTTTCTTAAAATTGAAATAAGCGATTTCTTTTTTTAAGATTGTTTCCGCATTTTCACAGGTTTCCATTGGGATTCGTTGAAAATTTTTTTTAATGCTGTCTAATTTGATTCCTGCGCTGCCAAAACTGCAAAACAGGTCTTCGTTTTTAAATAATTCATCAAAGAATTTTTTTTCAACCCCAAAGTCTGTAAACGGAAAAGCAAAACTATCATATAAAAAATTATTTTCCTTCAAATAATTAAATGTTTTTTGCGTGGTCTCTAGTTTTTGGTTTAAAGTTAATTCGTTATACAAAGGGTGATCCCAACTGTGAGATGAAATTCCGAATCCTTTCTGAGTTAAAATATTTAATTGATCAAAGCTTAAATAAGGTTTTTGTTCTTTTAAAAACGAATTAAAGTTGATTTCAAGTATTTCAGCAAGTTGATCAAGAAGTTCTTTTTTTGAATAACTGATTTGTAAAATTTGTTGTTTAAGATTTTTCTTTGATGGTAAAAGGTTGTAAATCTTAGGATTAACAATTTTATTTTTTTCAATTTCATTAATAATTAAACTCGCTTTACAACGAAACATTAAATCTTGGTTATCAATAAAAGCCGGATTGATAAAATTGATTGCATAAATCCCTTTTCTTTCCAAAATAGGAGCTACAACATCATAAAATTCCCTGAAGCCATCGTCAAAAGTAAGTAAAGCGATCTTTTTTTTAGGCTTAGAGTTACCTTTTACAAAATCTTTAAATTCATCCCAAGTTACAAACTGAAAATGTTTTGAAAAACAATCTAAATCTTCTTCAAACTGTTTTATATTTTTATATTGTATGATTTGATTGAGATGCGGAAGATTTTCATCAGAAACGCAATGATAAACGGGAAGACAATAATCTAAAGGGAAAGTTTCGTTAAAATTTTCCTTTTCAAAATTTGATAAAAAATTGATGATTCTGTCTTTGATCATTAAGTTGTTATTAATAAAAAAAATCTATTTAAATTAAACCGGAAAAGGCAAATTTAAATAGATTTTTAAGATTTTATTGTTTAAAATTACTTTACAATTTTCATTTCATCGATCAGCCATTTAGAATCGGCATATTTATCGATGATGAAAAGGATATATTTCGTATCAACCATGATATTTCGGCTGAAACGGGGATCATAATTGATATCGCTCATTGTACCTTCCCATTGTCTGTCGAAGTTTAATCCGACAAGATTTCCGTTGGCATCCAAAGCCGGACTTCCTGAATTTCCTCCCGTTGTATGGTTGGTAGCAGTGAATCCTACAGGAACGTCACCAGTTTTATCTTTATAGTTTCCGAAATCTTTTTTAGAGTAAAGATCAATCAGTTTTTTCGGAACATCAAACTCGTAATCTCCCGGAACATATTTTTCCATTACTCCTGCCAAATGTGTCTGATAATCGTAAGAAACGGCATCCCTAGGCGATGAACCTTTCACTTTTCCGTACGTTACACGAAGCGTAGAATTAGCATCCGGGAAGAATTTTCTGTCTTTATCTGTCGACATTTGTTGAGCCATGAACGTCTTCTGCAAACCATCAATTTTTGTCTGCATCGAAGTAAACTGAGGATCTGCTTTTGTCATGTAAGTATCTCTCATAGCAACATAAAGCTGATAAACAGGATCTTTTTTCAATGTTTTGATCAATTTATCCTGATTGGAAAACGCTTTGTCGATGTCCTTGTTTAAAGAAGTTCCGTTTACTTCAGATCTTCCTGAGATGATAGAATTTTTAGAAATTTCTTCTATAGTTTGGATGTTTTGGTTCTCATTTTTATACTTTTCAAAGCCTGCAGGTAAAAACTGTGGAGCTGTTTTGTTGGCATAGAGAGCCAATAATTTTGCCGTTACTTTTGCATCCAGTTCACCGCTGTAATCTTTGTAGAATGCTGCCAGCTTGCTTTTTGTTTTGGCAAGCTCTTTTTCATCCATTCTTCCGGCTTCTACTGCGGCGATGTAGTTGTAATAATCACCCGCAAGCTTCAATGTTTCGGCATTTCTGATTACTTCTGTGTAATAGGCATTATTTAAAGCGAAAGGAGCCTGATCGGTGTATAATTTATTTAACTGGTCAATAGTGGATTTGATTTCAGGATTTTTAGAGACTAAAGAACCTTCATACATCACTTTTTTCTGAACAGCATTTGATTTTTTCAACCCTTCAGCTTCACCGATCCATTTTTTCCAATAGTTGGCTACAGAAGCATATTTTGAAGCATACTTGATACGTGTTGCATTGTCTGCGCGCATTTTTTCGTCTAAAGTTTTTAAAGCAACGTCACGAACCGCGATTCTTGCAGGATCAATTTCCGTCATAATCTTCTCAACAGCGATTGCAGGAAGATATTCCGTTGTTCTTCCCGGAAAACCGAATACGAAAGTGAAGTCATTCTCGTTTTTATCCTTAATGGAAACCGGAAGATAATGCTTCGGAACGTAAGGAACGTTGTCTTTTGAATATTCTGCAGGCTTGTTGTTTTTATCGGCATAAATTCTGAACATCGAGAAATCTCCTGTATGTCTTGGCCAAACCCAGTTGTCGGTATCAGAACCGAATTTTCCGATGCTTTGCGGCGGTGCACCTACCAAACGAATATCTTTGAAAGTTTCGATCGTGTAAGCATAATATTTATTTCCGTAATACATTGATTTTACGGAAATTGACTGATAAGGTTCAGTTTTTTGAGAGTTTTTGTAAACGTCAGTGTTTTTTGCGATTTGTTTTGAAAGTTCAGGTTCTGTAAGATGGTCTGTTCCTTCTAAAATTTGATTCGTAACTTCTTTGATGTCTACGATAAAATCTACTGTGACACCCGGATTCTCAAGTTCTCCGCTCATATTTTTAGCCCAGAAACCGTTTGATAAAAGATCGTTTTCTACGGTTGAATGTGCCTGGATCTGTCCGAAACCACAGTGGTGATTGGTCAGTAATAATCCTTTTGGAGAGATGATTTCGGCAGTACAACCTCCGTTGAACTGTACGACAGCATCTTTTATACTTGGTTTTTGAGGATTGAAGATATCTTTGGCAGAAATTTTCATTCCTAAGTCTTTCATTTCCTTTTCGTTAAGCTCTGTCGGGATCCACATTCCCCCGTACTGTTGAGCGAAAGCCATCGTTGCCGGCAAAAGAAATACAGATAGAAGTATCTTTTTTGTCATAATCAAAATTTTGCCCAATTTACAAAGAAAAAGGGAGATTTTG
>Ga0157375_10000375_pt1 | contig 40676 bp, 21 predicted proteins | sample M35metaG_FD_115311 | JGI IMG/M metagenome (GOLD analysis project Ga0157375, IMG submission 115311) | Miscanthus rhizosphere microbial communities from Kellogg Biological Station, Michigan, USA - M3-5 metaG | ecosystem: Host-associated > Plants > Roots > Rhizosphere > Soil | place: USA: Michigan...
CAAAACGGGCATAAGCACCAAAGTACGTGCGGTCATAACTGCCGAACCACACGCACGAAAAATGCAGAGCGCTCGAATCAAAGGAAAGTTTCTACTCCAACTAATATCCGCTTGGGTTTGACCACTCCAAACGCTTCGCGACGTGGTGAGCATGTTTGCGTACGTGGCAGGTGCATTGGAAGGTGGGCTTCTACGCCCCGCTGGACGAATTGAGTTCTCCAACTGTTCCGTCTGAGCTAACCTGAATCATGAGCGCACAGCCAGTCGGTTCTGAAAAGGAAAACCAATTGGCCCGGCGTATGGCCGCTTTAGGAGTCAACGAGTCGGACCTTGAGGAAACCTTCGTCCGCTCAGGTGGTCATGGCGGCCAGAATGTCAACAAGAGCTCCACTTGTGTGATGCTGTTGCACAAGCCCACCGGTTTGCAGGTTAAATGCCAAACAACTCGCCAGCAAGGGTTGAACCGGTTCTTCGCTCGCCGTTTGTTGCTCGATAAAATCGAACGATTCAAAACCGGTTCGGTTGCGAAGGAACGCGCCGAAATCGAAAAAATACGCCGCCAAAAGCGCCGGCGCAGCCGCCGGGCTAAAGAGCGCATGCTTGCTGATAAATCTCATCACTCCTCGAAAAAGGCGGCGCGCCGGGGCGATCCCAGAGCCGATTAACGGAAAATCGCGCATCAATACTTTTGAATTGCCCGGCTCCCTCCGCCTGAGTAGCCTGCGCTTGTGTCAAGCCTCCGCAAAATCGCGCGCTCCGGGCTGCCCGGGTCACTTTCTGGCCTGTATAGACATGAGCGGTTTCCAACCTCCTGCCACTTCCGAACCGTATGAAAAGTAACAAGACAGCCAATCGAAAACCGTTAGCTGGACCACTAAAGAAGAGAGCGGCCCCATCCTCTCGGAAGGTTCACCCTGTCATTATATATCCTTTCAAACCGCAGGCTAATTATGCCGATCTGGAAGCGCTATATCAATTGGTCGCTCGTCTGGATGCGGATAAAGGCCTGTATGCCCGTCCCATCACCGTCATGGATCGCAAGACCCATCACGCCATGAATGGCAACCGGACTTTTCAGCATTTTAGGAAAGATGTGGTTTCCAAGCACTCCGATATTTTGGATGCGTGGTGTGTGGATACCTGTCAGATGTGGTACTCGGGCCTGGGTCTCGCTTTTGAAAAAGGGAGCAACGATGATGTTTACTGGCTGATTCCGGGTGACTTTAATTATGGGACACCAGTCGGGCACGAGGTGCTTGGGCGCTTGCATGACCTGCCGGAAATCATTCTCGAGCTAGACCAGGATTTGTGCATTGGCGAAATTGCAACCGACCACAACAATCCCAAGCAATTAATTGACACCTACGGTACGTTCGCGCTGCTTTACAATTGGTTTCCGGCCGAAGCTGAGGAAATCCGTCAATTTACCGAGCGGCCCCGGTCGGAGTTCTTTGCTTTGCGCCATAGCTTTTTGGAAGAGGTGCTTGGCCGTCGTTGGTACGCTTATGAGCAGACCGTTGTCATGCTCTTGCAGGCCATGTTCACTCGGAAGCGCATCAGCCGCTTCTTTGTAGGAAGTATCTCCGATCTGCCCGAGGGACGCGAATCGGTTGCTTCGGCTGTGCAGCAGGTTGAACGCACGGAACGGGTGCTCAAAAGCCTATGGGGCGAGCGCAATCAAACCAAGCCCGGCTGGCTGGATCACTATCGGCTGCTCGATACCCAGTCCGAGCAGGTTCGTCGCGCTGCCGTGACCATTTTCCAACGCTTGCTCGATTGATCAAATCGGGCCCAAACTAATCCTCCCATACTTTGTCCTCATCTCCACCCGGGAAGCATCCTGGAACAACTCCGTAATCTTTGGAGGGGTCAGGCACTTGCAGAGATTCTGCTCAAAGCTATTTTACAGCCGGTAAAAATCCTTTAACCGGGGTCGGACGGGCCGCCGGTTTAATGAGAGCACCATCGGTTGGCAGATCATGAAAATTCTATTGCAGGACCCCAAAACAAAGCTCTATTTGAGTTGCCTTGGGGTTTGGACCGAAAATCCGAAGCTCGCTTATCAGTTTCGTCATTCTGACCAGGCGTTCAGCTTTGTTCGCAACAACAAACTGACCGACCTTCAGTTCGTCGTGAATTTCGATGGTCCACAATGGCGTGAAATCCTTCCATCACCACTTTTGGTTGCCACTCTCTCCTCTGAGGCCAGGGCCTAGCTGGAACGATTCAGTTGGAGAAAGGCCCCGCCTCATCACGAGCCTAATTGCATCGTTGCGGCCAAGAGCCGCGTCGGCCTTAATTGTCATCTTTGGGGGGTAATTTCAGCCCCGGGCAACGCGAATTCCGCTAACCCGCCAATTCGACGAAATTGCGCAACAACTGCAAACCCACATTCTGACTTTTTTCGGGATGAAACTGTGTTGCGAATACGTTCCCCCGCCAAATTGAGGAGGCGAACGTGTCGCCATAGGTTGTTCGGGTGGCAGTTAGCGAAACGTCCACGGGTTTGGGATAAAAGCTGTGAACGAAATAAACATAACTGCCGCTTGGAATACCACGGAACAACGGACAATCCGGTTGGGTGATCTCGATCTGGTTCCAGCCAATCTGTGGGATTTTTAACCCTTCGACCTGCGAAAAGCGCACAACGCTTCCGGCGTAAATGCTCAATCCTGCAGCGCAGCTATTGAATTCCTCGCTTCGTTCGAAGAGGGCCTGGTAACCGACGCAAATGCCGAGGAAAGGGCGTCCAGATATGATAAATTTCCGCGTGGCTTCGAGCAACTCCTGCTTTTCGAGCGCGTGAATGCAATCATCGAATGCGCCAACGCCTGGCAGAACGGCAGCGTGAGCTTTTTCCATTTCTTCCGGTTTCTTAACAACCGAGACTTCTGCCCCAACCTTCAGGAGCGCTTTCTGCACGCTTCGTAGGTTTCCAGAACCGTAATCAACCAATGCAATCACGGGGCAACAATAGGACCTGGAGCCCGCAATGGCAATGCAGCCAAATCTTTTGCTGACAATCTCCAGTTCTGGGGTAGCTTTTTCATGTTGATGAGCGATTTTCATCCCCTCGAAAAATCTTCAAAATCAGAACTGAAAAGCGTTCCACCAAGGGAAGGCAGCAGCGCGGCTACAGATGCCAATCTCACTCCGCCTCAGCCGCAAGACGCCAGGCAAAACGAGCCCGCGAGTTCAAGGAAGCTCACAGTAGACGAACAGATGGCACTATACGAAAAGGCTCTGAAAGAAGATGATTGGGGCCACCAACCCTGTTAGTGCTCGTTGTAAAAGCTCGGAGCGCGGACATTCCTGTCCGCAGCAATTTGGCAGGGTATACCTGGCATCAAATTCTTAAGCGCATTTCTCTCGGGAGTTGCTGCGGATAGGGATGTCCGCACTCCGCACCGATTAAAAATAATTAAATTGCAAAAATCACTGCCCTAATTGTGATGTTTGGATTTCAAGACAGGCTTGATTCGCCAATCGGCTTGCGGCCCGAAGCGCAAATTATTTCCGCCCCACCCAGTCCATTTATCTCCGTAGATTGTTCGAACTCCGGTCGTATAAATGGCTGTTGTCGCCAAAAGCAAGACCACAAGAAACAAGGCGGCCTTGCGAGTCAGAAACGAATAATTGGCTTCGATCGGCAGTATGCTTTCATCCTGTTCCCGCGGCCACCCAAGGATCAACACGGTGCAGAACAGCGCATTTAGCATGACCGTTCCTTCCGTTGCGATGCGGCCATCGGAAAAGGCAACGAGTGCTTTGGCAAGATTCGCGATGACAATGAGCCAAAGGAACATCAGATATAAAAGCTGACCTTTGCCCAGCCAGGTTGCAGGTATCAAAGCCACTGGCCGACGCCGGTGGCGTGCCAGCACAGCAACGGTGCAGGCGGTGAAGAGGAGCCATACAATCGTAAACCAACTCCAGGCTGAAAGAGTAACGCTATCGAACAAGGGCGCCTGGAGAAACTGAGAGACCGATCTAAAAACTACCTGCTGTCCATTGGCCATCAATCGATGCGGCGCAGTCCAATCCCGCACATTTTTGACGATGTTCAGATAAGAAATAATGTTAAAAACGAACACCACCGCGAAAATCTCCGTCCAGGGGCGCACGCGCGGTTCTTCTCGCCTGACGGGAAGCCGAGTGGCGAGAATGCCCATTGGAACGACGATAGCCAGGCCGTAGAGAAAACCGGCAAATTGCTCAAGGGCGATACTGTGCCAATTGGCGCTGCGCCAGTGTTGCCATGCCTGGATGACAGCGGGGTTGGCGGCAAGCCGTGGGTTCCCGGGAGAATAACATAGTATTTTCACGAATTGAGCGGTGCTCAACGCCAGGCCACCTAGAGCCCCCGAAAGCAGCGCCGCAAGAATGACTGGTTTCTGGCCCGTTTTTCGGAAGTGCAAAACTAAGCCAATGAAGCAGCCCAGAATGTTGGCCCAACTATCTCCACGGGGTGGTGTCAGACGGAAGCCGCCAACACTTTGGAACACTGGTAAATTAGAGAGAAGCACTGGTCCCGCCAGAAAGATGATGAGGCTCCAGAGAGCCATCCGAACGAGAAGAGCTGAGCCAGAGCGCCATGCGCCATAGCGAAAGAAATAAAGCGAAGCTCCCGTAATGGCGCCGAACAGCCATCCCACTTGGGAGTCCAGGCGGGACAAAATGACAGGCCAGTTCGTGACCATATCTTCGGGAGCGAATCTCGGCGCGCCAGTGGCGGGGTCGAGCAATGTGAGATCGCCCTGGGGATGCACCACTGCTGCGAGCAGGCCGGTTTCCCAGTGCATAGCCGCCAGGAACTGTTGGATGCCCCAGCCAATTGCCGAGCCTCCCACGATGAAAAGGGCTAGATGACCGAACTTGCTGAAACGGCGGTCCCACAGATCAAACAGCCCTAACGCAATTAACGCCAGCGCGGCCTCCAGCCATTCGCTATCCAGCCAGTAAAGAGGATCGCGCTGGCGGAATTCGGAGCGGTCCGCCCCAAAAGCTTTGAATAGCCGATCCTGGAAATCAAAGGGTGTATCCTGGACAACATATTGGATTGCCCAAATTCCAAACACCCAGAGCAGGGGACGAAAAAGAGCTGTTAGTTTCTCACGTTCCTCAACCGCAACATAAGCCGTCGCCGCGCCTCCCAGGCCTGCCCAAAGAAAGGCTTCGAAGAATGTCGAAAGAAAACCATACACCTGAGTGGCTATTTGGCCTGTCTCTGTGTAAGAAGGCGGAAGCATGTAGGATATCGAGCCTCCAAATGCCCAACCAAGCGCTCCGAAAAATGCAAAATAGGGCACACGCCTGCGCCAATCTTCACGGCCCGACATCAGAGCAGCAGCTATCGCTGCCAGCGCGCCAGGTATCATCGCGCCTGCCTCATGGCCATAATTGCCGCGAATGCCCCAACCGATCGATAAGGACACCATTACCAGGAGGACCGATGAGATGCGGAAAGAAGGTGGCTTCGTCGTGGCCGACAGATTAATCACCGGGAACGCTTAACAATTCTGCGCGGAGCTGGCGATACCCGATTGGCTGGAAAGATTTAAAATTAAGCCAGTCAAGAAGAAGCTGCAAAAGCCCCTTGTTTACGAAGGAATTTGAGCCCGTTACCTCGCCTGCTACAACATATCGGAGGTTTTCACACCTTTAAAGCGGTTTGACGAAAGGCTGGCTTCTCGCGAATTTGAGTCTCCAACCTTATGAGGGCAAAGAATTAGCGGCTTACTTGCTTTTGGCCGAGGATCGCTCGATTATCCACTGGATATCCCTGCTCTTGGGAGCAGGAAACCCGTTATACTGGCCGCCCTTGACGGGCACCTTAGTGCTTTGCTCGAGCCATTTTTTAATCTCGGCGTGTCCATCAGCAAAACCGAAACCGCAAGCTCCGTTGTGGTAACTGGCGGGCAGATCGGTCCAATTGTTTGGGTCAGTGACGCCCATAATCGTCCAACCATCGTTGATGCTGTCGGGGTGTTCATCCACAAAAACCCAGAGCATGCTGGGAGGTGGGTTCCTGATATCTGACATTTTCTGGTAGCTCCACCACCCGGTAAACCAATGGGAGTCTCCCACAAGATGCTCCTTGCCGTAAGCTCCACCTTCAATAAAGCCATTCATCCCGACGCTCCGGACCCGAGGCATCAGAATATTGTTCTCCTTGCAAAGATAGATGTCTGCGGGACATTTGTATACGCCGGTGCTCTTGGTATAAGGGCCTATTTTGGACAACAGCAAATAATTAACATTGGTATTGTCCCTATTGTTAATGTCGAAATTTAACCAGCCAGGAACCCAGCTTAAGGCGTAATCTGTCGTACCCCCATCGTGATTGGGGACCAGTTTACCTTCATTATCGTCAGCATACATGATCCAGGCTAACGTCAATTGCTTCTGGTTGGACATGCAATATATGCCTTGTGCCTTTTGCTTGGCCTTGCTTAGGGCAGGTAAAAGCATCGCAGCCAGGATTGCGATGATCGCGATGACAACCAGTAGTTCGATTAAGGTGAAGGCGGCCCGCGAAGTGCGTTTCATAGCGGAAGTGACTGTCGTTTCATCACGAGTTTCCATATATCAGTGGTGGCTTCGATGAGGTGCTCCGCCCATTTCATCTGCGGCAATGGCATAACGGACGTGCATCGGGTTTCATTACAAAAGATACCCGGATGGCTGAGGAGTGTCAATCGTTAAGCGAACTCGAAACTCGCCGAATCGGGGGATGCATCCTCAGGAGCAGTGGCCGGCACAGAACGTACTCGGCCGCCGTAGGACCTATTGCGCTTCACCTATGGCTCCTCCGGCCCGCCGTCACCGAGGCATGGGGTGAGTCGGCTTTTCGGAGGCTTAGGTCATCTTTTCTTTGGCTTCCGCAGGGACTTCGACCTTCGTGGCATCCGCATCCTTAATTTCTACCACGGTCGTGCGGTTGACATCCGTCTCGCGATCGCCAGCGGTAACTTTGCCTTGCACATTCACTTCGTATTTGGTCAGCGCGCCATCTTTAACCCAATATTTCACGGAACCTTTGGGGTTTTCGATTTTAGGGGCATCCTGTCCTTCACGCCGGCGAGCGTTCCGCATCAGCAATTCCTTGACTGCCTCCTCCTTCAGATCACCCGAGAGCACGCCGTCCGCTTCTTTCAAATCATTCACTTTGTCCGCCAGGGCGGCTGATTCCGCCGCGGGCAGTTTGTGGCTGCGCAAGAACTTAACAATACCGGCGGCGGCGGGGCTGGTTTGTATAATATCATCAAACGATTGCCATCCTTCCAATGCCTTGGCGGTCCCCTTTTCGCCCTTCATATAAACCTCAACAGGCACGTCGCTGACCGTAAAGCTCAGGAAAGTGAGGCCGCTCTTCTCGGTTTTGCCTTCCATCGCTCCCAGACGTCCGGTGCTGCCGTCGGCTTCTTTGGAAGTGCTGGTCCAACTGTAATTCGTCTTTTCGCCCAGTTGCTTTGTGGCGTTGCTGAGTTTGCTCTTGGGGTTCGAATCTGCCGCAAATAAGGTCGTGTTGGCTAGTGCCACAACCAGGGCGAGGAGGACATATTGTTTCATAGTGGATAGGAGGGTTAAATCAGGTTTTTTCTCTTATTACAAAAGTTAGGACGTCAAATCTGGCACGCTGGTTACGTTCAAAGCATGGATTCAAGCCGACGAACATGCAAGCGGTTTTACTGTCCTGGCATGGACTTAAATTGTTTCGGTCCCTACTTTTTCAATCGAAACAAACGCGACACGTTGGTTGCCCCCAAGGATAATGTTAGTTGGCTGTTATTGGTCGCAGGCACCTGAGGCACTAGGGTCCAGTTTGCAGGAGAGAGGCTGGGGCTGGACTGCAATTGATATCCAAACGCCGCCAGCGGCCAGGTGAGAACGATATTGGTGCTGGAAGTGTGTATCGAAAGCAAAACCGGCGTGGTGATGAGCTCGCTAATTTGAGTGGACCATCCTGTCGAACTGGAGGGAAACATCGTCAGCGCCCAATAATGTCCAGGGTTCGAGGGATCCGGTGTGAGTGCGCTGTAATCGCCCCAGCGCGTCACAGTAGAATTGGTCCGGTATGCTGCAACTCCACTCTTTAGCAGCACGAAATTTCCGAAACTCAAAGCGCCGTTAATGCGCTCCCCCAGGACCGCATACGCGCTTACGAAATTCGTCGGGCCGGAAGCATTGAATACAATTATCACTGTGCCGTTCGTGTCCGCGGCAATTGCGGGATAATAAAGATCCCTTACCGGATCGGTGATCAATCCCGTCTCGATCAATCCGAGCGTCAGGGCATCGATTTTGAACCATTGGATTGCAGCCCGATTGTTCACGTCGGTGCTGTGTGTCGCGTAGATGGTATTTCCGACCCGAAAAATGACTCCGCTGAAGCGGGTATCCCCATCATCAATGTTTTCCGCTCCCGGTTGCGCTGGAAGAGGCGGAATGGAGTACTGCGGGACGGGAATCGTCGTTGCAATGGTGAGCGAGGCGCCACCCGGTGAGCCCGCGTTTTGAATTGTTGCGCCAAGCAGCGTCGAATGAGATAGCCCGTCATAACCTAAATCACCCACAGAGCAGACCACCTCGGGGCTGGTTGCAGCTCCGATAGTGATAACGGGCTGCAGAATAACGCCGTAGTTATTGTAGCTTAGCACCCCGAATGAAGTGCGGCCCGCCGCGCTGGGAGGATTAGCCAGCAAAGCACTTTTGGGAATCGAAACAAGGACCGAGCCGGTATTGTTGCCTATCGCGTCGGACATATCTCCCGCCAGATACACCCCGTTGGCATCAATGCCCATTGTCGGAAAATCAGCAAAAAATCCGTTTACCGGGTCAGCAGTGAATCCGACAGCCTTCCAGGTCGACGTGGGATCAGCATTGGTCGAGACCGCCAACAGGAAACGATTGCTGATTTCACTGGAAGGAATGTCGACCATGGAGGCAAACCAACGTTGCGAAGCGCTATCGAATACAACTCTCGGATCAGTTACGCCCAATACAGGGATATTTGTTATGCCGGCGCTCGCCCAAAACGACAGATCGGTCTTGGTTTGAAGCTTGGTTGAGTTGGTTTTTGAAAAAACAGAATACCGGCCATTGATGAATTCTACTATATGATTCGAACTCACCCCCAGGCTCGCATCGGGTGGCAGCGCGGCCGAGTCCGTGCTGTAAGTAGCGCTCGTGAAGTTCTGGCCCACCTGAAGAACCAAAGCGGCGGAACAAAAGCGGGGCACCATGAGAAGCGCCAGAAACCATGAGGCGCAAAAAACTGTCCGAAAATGTCGCGTAAGCAAAAAAGGCACCCCCAACCTTATCAAATGAAACAGCGATTAGGTCAAGGTCTTAGCCCCGAACGATTCAGTTGGAAAGGCTCGCCCTCACCACCTCCACTAGCAGGGGGCCTCATTTGGCTGCGCTCAAAAGAACCACAGATCCGCGGTCGTCAAATGATCGACGAATTCGTCCCCCTCTCCTTGGGGAGAGGGCAGGGGTGAGGGCGAACTTTTCTCCAACAGACCGTCCCGGCTAAAGACGTCAGATGTTTCTACTTCTGTACCACCCGGTTCAGCCGCGTACGGCGCTGCTTCCTCTGAGCCTTGGCTTGAATATCGCCTCGATGACGTTTCCGCTTTTCGGGAGGCGCATCTTCGTAAAATTTCTTGTTCACTTTCGCCTGGGCCGGCAAAGACATAAAACGGCGCGAAAATACAAGTGCTTTATTCATCGTGCCCGGCACGAAAACGCGATCGCCTCGCATCACCGCTTCGTACCCGGCGGCAGCCACTTCTTGCGGCGGCATCACCTTGCTTTTTTGAAATGCTTTGGTCTGAACCATGTTCGCTTTCGGGAAAAAATCCGTGTCCGTCGCTCCCGGACATAACGCCGTAACCGTGACGCCGCTATCTTCCAGTTCGACCGCCAGGGCCTCGCTAAAGGACAGAACAAAAGCCTTGGTCGCGTGATATACCGCCAAAAGCGGGCCGGGCTCGAATCCCGCAATCGAGGCCGTGTTCATAATTCTGCCCTCACGTCTCTCGCGCATCGATGGCAGAAACAATTTTGTCAGCGCCACAACCGCTTCCACGTTTACCCGGATCATTTCGCGGTCAGCGGCGAAATTATAATCCCAGAAGTTACCTCTCTGTCCGAGTCCCGCGTTATTAACGAGAATGTCCACCGTCCCCATTTTTTCCGTCGCAGCAGTGAATATCCGATTGGCAGAATCACATTCGGAGAGATCCTCGGCGATAATTTGAGCCGAAACTCCATGTGCCCGTTCGAGTTCTTCAGCAATTGAGCGCAATTCCGGCTCCACGGGCGCCGTGAGCATCAACGCATGACCATGGGATGCAAATTGCCTGGCTAATTCCAGACCGATGCCGCTGGAAGCCCCCGTAATTAGAACATTCTCCTTTTTCATAGCTGATCCATGAGTCGGTCAGATCGGACTTAACAACAAGTGGGGTGAGAACCCCTGGGCCTTGGTTGCCTTAATCAATTTAGTCAAGCCCGTTACAATTCCGCACTCGACAGCCTAAGCGCTTTCCGGCTTACTTCGCCGGGTTTTTTGAGATGAATTCAGAACTATTAACCAAAGCCAAATCACTCGGGTTTTCTGATCGGCAGATTGCCCATTTGACGGGAAGAACGGAGGATGAATTACGCGCGGAACGCAAGAAGCTGGGCCTTGTGCCAAGCTATCGGCTGGTCGATACCTGCGCTGCGGAGTTCGAGGCCTACACTCCGTATTACTATTCGACCTATGACCGCGGCGATGACGAGGTGCGCCACAATTCAGACAAGCGCAAGGTCATGATCCTCGGGGGCGGCCCTAACCGGATTGGGCAGGGCATCGAGTTCGATTATTGCTGCGTGCACGCTGCCTTTGCTCTCAAGGAGGAGGGCTTTGAGACCATCATGGTGAATTCAAACCCGGAGACGGTCTCGACCGATTACGACACCAGTGACAAATTGTTTTTCGAACCGCTCACGCTTGAGGATGTTCTGCACATCTATGAACGTGAGAAATGTTGGGGAGCAATAGCCCAGTTTGGTGGCCAAACGCCTCTGAACCTGGCCCTGGGTCTCCAGAAAAATGGTGTTAACATCATTGGCACCTCCCCGCAACACATCGAGATCGCGGAAGACCGGAAACTTTTCGCGGCGATGCTTCGCAAGCTGAATATTCCCCAACCTCCGAATGGTATCGCGACCAGCGAAGCTGAAGCGCTGGCGGTTGCCCGGACTCTTGATTATCCCATTTTGGTGCGGCCAAGTTTTGTGCTGGGCGGAAGGGCAATGCAAATCGTTTACTCCGACACCGAACTGCAACACTACATGCGCTATGCGGTTGAGGCCTCTCCCGAGCGGCCTGTTCTGGTAGATAAATTCCTCGAGGATGCAACGGAAGTGGACGTGGACTGCATCGCGGATGTGGGACTTTTCGAGCACCCCGCTGAAGCGACCATTGTGATCGGAGGCATCCTCGAGCATATAGAATTTGCAGGAGTGCATTCCGGAGATGCGGCCATGGTGTTGCCGCCGCATACGCTTTCAAAAGAAGTGATTGAAGTCATTCGGCAGCACACTCATGCAATGGCGCATGAACTGAAGGTGATTGGCCTGATGAATGTTCAATATGCAGTGAAAGGCGACACCGTTTATGTCCTGGAAGTCAATCCACGCGCTTCCCGCACCGTGCCGTTCGTCAGTAAAGCGATCGGGGTTTCACTCGCCAAGCTCGCGGCCAAGGTCATGTCTGGCAAATCTTTGAAGGCTTTGGGCTTTACGGAAGAAACATGGCCGTCCTATTGGGCTGTTAAAGAATCTGTTTTTCCCTTCAACCGTTTTTCCGGGCAGGACATTCTCCTTTCACCTGAAATGCGTTCAACCGGCGAGGTCATGGGATTGGATGCGAATCTGGGCATCGCCTATGCCAAGTCGCAGGCGGCTGCTGGCTCGCCTTTGCCGTCGGGCGGGCGGGTCTTCATTAGTGTAAGCGATCCGCACAAAGGTGAAATTGCCGCTGTTGCCAGGCTATTCGCCGATCTTGGTTTCGAATTGGTGGCAACCGGAGGAACAGCCGGGGTTTTGGAGAAAGCCGGGCTCAAGGTGCGACGCATCTTTAAATTGACCGAGGGCCGCCCAAATGCCGTTGACCTGCTTAAAAACCGAGAACTGCAACTGGTAATCAACACCCCTTCAGGTCAAAAGCCTCGAGCGGACGAAGTCAAAATCCGCACCACAGCGGTCTATACCAATACGCCGATCATGACGACCATCAGCGGAGCCAAGGCTGCGGCACTGGGCATCGCCGCCCTTCGCAAAAACGGCTACTCCGTCAAATCTCTGCAAGAGTACCATTGATTTAAACCTTGGTGGCATGCTTCAACTCGAGCAGCCTCGCAGATGCATGGATAGGGCTTTGGAGCCAGTTCAGCCAGTTCAGGACGAACTCCTTTTTCATTTGTATTATTCAGGCCTCATAGGTTTACTTGGGAAATGGATGAGGATCCTGATTCAAGCGAGCACTCCAGATCAAACGACCGGGTCGCGGATATCCTTTTAGTTGAGGACGATGCCGTCCATGCCAGCCTGATGTTGCGCGCCCTCAAGTCGTGTGGGTTCGCGGATAAAACCGAGCACGTGCGGGATGGCGCTGAAGCACTCGATTACATCGCTTCAGTGAACTTATTGGCAACACGTCACGCTTCAATTCCCCGGCTGATCCTGCTCGATCTGGGCCTTCCGAAAATTGGCGGGCTGCACGTGCTGCGACAATTGAAGTCCGATGCCCGGACCCGGGGCATACCCGTGGTAGTTCTGACTTCCTCAAAGATAGCAATCGAGCTAATGGAAAGTTATAAACTTGGGGTGAACAGCTACGTTATCAAGCCCGCCGAGGCATCAAAATTGGCGGAAATGATCGCTGCTATCAGCCGCTATTGGCTGGTGATCAATGAACCTCCGCCTTCGGTGTAAAAAAGTCCCTCTCCCGCACAAGCACCCATGATGGTTGTGAAAATACCTTTTCGGCTCCTGTTTGTTGCAAGCTGGAGCGCATTCCTGGTTGGTTGTACGATCGGATCCAAACCTCGTCTCGATGCGCAGCTTGGAGAGTCTGTTGTTTTCGTTGGAGAAGAGCCGGCTGCACTGGCTTATCTTCCGATTCGTGGTGAGCATTTCTCAGTTCGCAGCGCTTACAGCTCGGGACAAGGCACCCAATACACCGAAGGCCGCGACTTTGTTGTCGATTATTCGCGAGGCACAGTGCGACGCACTCCCGATTCCCGGTTGCCCGACTTCCGAAAGAATGTCCTGTTCGGTCAGGAGAATTTTGATCATTCGAAATTCCCTGGTTTCGGGAATGGCGGATACTTTGCGTTTATCGACTATTCTTTCCCGGCCGTAACAAACTGGCCAGTCCAGAAGTCGCAAACACATTTACTCGCAGCTACCCAAACGAAGTTGAAGGAAGGGCAGGGCATCAAACTGGTCGCATTTGGCGATAGCATTACAGCAGGCGGAGAAGCTTCGAAGCCGGAACTGATTTTTTGGAACCGTTGGGCTGAGGACCTGCGACGGAAGTATCCGGGAGTTCCAATCACCGCCATCAATGGAGCGACAGGCGGCGATACGACTGTGCAGGGTTTGCACCGATTGCAAACCAAGGTGCTGGATGAAAAACCGGACCTGGTCCTGATCGGTTTTGGAATGAACGATCATAATGTGAATAGCGTGCCGTTTCCACAGTTCGAGCAGAATCTCAAGGAGATGATTGAGCGCATACGTGTCAACACGCAGGCCGAAGTGGTTTTGTTCTCAGCCTTTCCCCCAAATCCAAAGTGGAAATTCGGTTCTCATCGTATGGCCGTTTACGCCGCGGCCACTGAACGAGTGGCTCAACAGAATCACTGTGCCTATGCTGATGTGTTCAGCAATTGGCAGATCGTCGCCGCCCGGAAGAAGCCGGAGGATTTATTGGGCAACAATATCAACCATCCGAACGATTTTGGTCATTGGATTTACTTTCGAGTTTTTCAGGCGCTTGGCCTTTGACGTTGGGATCTCACTGGTCCCGCTTGTGCTTTTCCCCAAACATGCGGAACCGAATCGCCTCATAATCCCGGGCTTCAATTACACGGAATCCGGATTTCTCAATTTCTTTTGCGATCTCCGGCATATGCGCTACGCCCCACGGCACAACGATATTGTCCGACTGTGAAAGCCAGGACTGGATTTCTGAAAGGAGGTGCCGATTGCGTTTCCTGAGCAGGTCGTTGGAAAGTTGTTCTTCAAAATGAGGAGGTGGCGAGTATTGCAGCAACTTCATGATTACTTCCGCATTTACGCCTTTTGAGTGAACGAGCATGACCACGTTGAGCAGATCGATGGTGCTGGCAGCGAACACTTCGACATCTACATCCGCCGGCACCATTTCGCCCTGGCTGGGCCGGAATTCCTCCTGTTGCTCCTTCAGTCCCAAAGAGGTCGCCATCCGCCGGTAAGTTATTCTGTTTGTCAGCAAATTTTTGTCATCGGTAACTCCTTCCATGAGAATGGTCGAGTTGGTTGGAAAGGACTGCGAGACCCTCCGGTAGAATTCAGCGTCGCCGACGTGCGACATGGGAAATAACTGGATCGTCTTGCCGTCATCGCGAAAATACTTTCTGACTTGAACAGACAAGCCACCGGGGCGTAGTGCCATGAATCCTTCGCTGAAATGACCCACTGCCAGGGAGGCGCAGAAGAACAAATAAACCAGTACCAACGGCAACAACACGAATAAATTCGCCAGCAGGAAACCAGCGACGTATCCCCAGCTAAAGCGGCGGAGCTTAAGCCTGGTCTCAGGAAACAGCGGCCAGTTAAATTTGAGTTCACCCCGGCACCAATACAAGGCAATGAGTCCGACGATCACCTGGCACAATGAAATAGCCAGGGAAACCCGAGGCATTTGATCGTACAAGTAAATGCAGAATGACAGCATCAACAAAACACCTATAGGATTGAAAAGTGTGACTGGAAGAAACACGCGCTTGGGGATGGCGGGAATCATACCCATCAGGCCGTAAATCAGCATCGTCACCAGAACGGTTAAAAATGAGACGAGCCCACGAAGCACGGCAAGAGTGTGCCTTCCAAAAAATACAATCAAGGAGTCGTCCAATGCCGAAATGATTCCATCGGCCAGGAACAATCCAAGGCATAAGCTCAGTGCGATGGCGAGGGCTCGTGATCTTTTGACCGGGTGGCCGCTTCGGTCTGTAGTCGTTTCGAATGGTGGCAAAGGCGGGGGAGACGAGGGATCTTTCAACTTTGGCGGCGGGCCGATGACCTGCTCGCTGCTCACCTGTGGATCCCTGTCATCGGACGGAATGTCGGGGTCTGCGTTCATATCTGGTTTTGGTCTCAGAAGAGCCATTATGAACAAAAGCTCGCAAAGGAACGCAAAGAAGTAATTTTCACGGAGCGCGAACCGGGCACGGTGGAGAACGGTTCGCGGTCTCCTGCATATGCTTGATTGCTTGCGCAAGGGGCTTTACTGTGCGCCAAATGATTCCCAAGCGGCAGGCTGGCTTTACTTTGATTGAGCTACTGGTCGTGATTGCGATCATCGCCATTTTGGCTGGTCTTCTGTTGCCTGCGCTGGCCCGAGCCAAAGCAACCGCCTTGCGGACTCAATGCCTTAATAACGAGCATCAAATGGGCATGGCTTATCACCTTTACAGCGATGACAACGCTGAGTTTTATCCGGCTCACGACGACTGGGCCTCAGTCGGCGGCCGGATCATCGGCAACGCAGGTCCCTGGCCGTGGCGGTTTGCCGACGTGCGAACCTCGCCGGAAACAAACCGGCCGTTGAATATGTACTGCCAGGCATTGGAAGTTTTTCATTGCCCGGCCGACAAGGGAGATTCCTACTGGCCGCAGGCAAAAACGTGCTGGGAGGGCTGGGGCAACAGCTACCTGCCAATGTGGGCATTGGACTGGTACCGGACTAAACATGTGACCGGCGATTCGCGGGCTCCTCGCGGCAGCAAGGAATCGTTGCCGATCAAGAGCAGCGAATCCGGGCGCAGCGCCGCCAATAAAATTGTACAGGGCGACTGGCACTGGCATGGGTCACGCGACGTGAATGATGCCAAAAGTGTGTGGCATAATTACAAGGGCCGGCGCACTTACAATATGCTTTTTGCCGACGGTCACGTGGAGAACTATCTTTTTCCAAAAGAGTACGTGAACTGGCAATTATCTCCCCCACCTGACCCCGCGTATCGATGGTGGTGAATCTCAGGTAGAACAAGTCGTTGGAAACGACCATGGTTCCGGGAGCAAAATGACGCTTTTCGAGGCGTCAATTGTCTGTGAGGAAAGTCATTAGGAAACGTGTTGTTTATCGTGCGGCTGCGGAATCGGAGTTCCGCAACAAATCGGCGGCGGTTGCTGGCGTAAGACCTCGACCAGCTCTTCATTGTCCAGGCGGCCCAGCCATTCGGAAATGCCATTGCGCCCGGACGTGAGCAAATCGAAGTATTGCGCCGCCAGGGGCATCAAATCCGCTTCCGCCATTCGAAATGCGCATTCGCGATAATTTTCCAAGGCATAGAGGAGTATTACGATCGCATTGGATCCCTGATATACCCCTCCGTCATCACCAACGACCAGCAATCCAGGGGTTTTTCTAAAAGACTCGATGCCTTCAAATCGAGCGATCAATTCCGGAGATTGGAATGGCACGAACTCCATCTGCGAAAAAGTTTTTTGTGCCCCCAACCATTGGCGGCAACGCAGGCAAAAGGGGCACTGCGCGTCGTATAGAATAAACAGCTTTGTCATGAGCGGACTTTCTCATCAAGTGGCAAACGGGACGGGGATTGCTCCCCGTCCCCACGGCCGTTTTCACATGGTTCGACTCGGCTTTACAAAACCTTGCGGAAGAACAGGGGGCAATTGTTTGTGATGAGTTCCACGGTGGCGGAGCTTGGAAAAGACATATAAATTCAGGAAATGCATCAAACCCAAAACCACGAGGACAAATCCCACTTTGGTGCTCAGAATTTCCAGCCCCGTTTGGGCATCGGTGGGCCTGTCTCCGTATCTAAGCGCCAGGGTAACAAAACCAATATTGATCAGGTAAAAGCCCACCACGAGCAGGTGATTGACCGAATCGGCCAGCGGCTCATTCCCGAGGAAGCTGTCCACGAGGAATATGCGGCCGTTTTTATGGAGAGTCCTGGCGACCCAAATGGTCATCACCACGCTGATACCTAGATAGAATAAATAGGTCAGAACGGTGACCGTGGCGGGTTCGAATACTGCGAGCATCGGTTTCATAAGTTCCTTTCGATTCGGGTTATTACTGTAATTTCTGTCATTACAGAAATAATATAACACGAGGCGGCAGTTTGGCAAGTCCAAGAGTTCTTGAGTCCTCTGCCCCGGTCAGTTCATTTATTTAAAATCGAGTTTAGTTTTATATATTCCCGCAAGTCGGCCAGAGCGAAAATGCAGCATGCTGGGCTGATATCGCGTGAGGTTGTATTCAAGTCTTTCATGAGGTAACCTCAATCCCGGAATGGATATATTAACCAGCGTTTTACTGGGTGTCGGCCTGAGCGCGGCTTGTGGTTTTCGCGTCTTTGTCCCGATACTGTTTATCAGCGTGGGGGCAGCCTCAGGTCATCTCGCGTTAGCGCCGGGATTTGCGTGGCTCGGAACTTACCCGGCGATCATCACTTTCGGGGTCGCGACCTTGCTGGAGATCGCCGGTTATTATATTCCCTGGTTCGATCATTTGTTGGATACTCTTTCCACGCCTGCGTCAATCTTAGCTGGCACCGTGGTCGCGGCTGCCATGATCACAAAGGTGGATCCCATGTTGAAATGGACCCTGGCGATTATTGCCGGTGGAGGAGTGGCTGGTTTGGTCCAGGGTGCGACCGTCGTGGCCAGGGGTACTTCGACCGCCACAACGGCAGGATTGGGCAATCCAATATTGGCTACCATTGAGTTGGCTGGCTCGATACTGACATCTTTGATGGCGCTATTACTCCCTTGGCTCACCGCGGCACTGTTGCTGGTTTGCGTCATTCTATTTAGAAAAAAGCTGCTGAAGGCGGGCAGGCTTGTTCGGTCGAACGAGCGCTGCCGAGAAGATTCAGAGAAGCGTGGCAGTTGAATTTTATTCAACTGCCGAATCACCCCGCGAGAGAAAAGCAAACAAAATCGCAGGCGAAAGAATTTTCCGCACCCTTTTTTTCAGATAAGTTTTATAGATTCGTTGACAATTCTTCCGATGCTCTTGATAGTGGCCGGGCTGTTTTTTTGGTTGCTGGTTATCCTGCTCAAAGTCGACTAGTTAATTTATTTATGGAAACGAATTCTAAACCTGGAAAGTACGTTTTTTTGTTCGGAAATAAGAAGGCTGATGGGAACGGCGGCATGAAGTCGTTGCTTGGAGGCAAAGGCGCAAATTTAGCCGAAATGAGCCGGATCGGTCTGCCGGTGCCGCCTGGATTCACTATTTCGACGGAAGTCTGCGGGTATTATTACGAAAACAAAAGGCGCTACCCTAAAGCGCTGGAGTCACAGGTGAAGAATGGCGTGGCCTTCATTGAAAAAATCATGGCCACCAGCTTTGGGGCTAAAAACGCCATGCCGCTGCTGGTTTCCGTCCGTTCAGGTGCGCGCGATTCCATGCCCGGGATGATGGATACCATTTTGAACCTTGGCCTGAATGATGAGACCGTGCTGGCGCTGGCGGCGGCGACAAGGAACGAACGGTTTGCGTGGGATTGTTACCGGCGTTTTATTCAGATGTACGGTGATGTGGTGATGGGGGTGCAAAAGCGGGCAGGGGAGGACGATGAGCCTTTCGAAGTCGTCATTCACGAACTGAAGCATCAGCGGCACGAGAAAGGGGTGGAAGATACAAAGCTCAGTGTGGCTGACCTGAAAGAGTTAGTGATCCGCTTCAAGGCTCTCATTATGGAGCGCACCAGCAAAGAATTTCCGCAGGATCCATGGAAACAACTGTGGGGCGCGGTTGGCGCTGTCTTCGGATCGTGGATGAACGACCGGGCAATCGTTTATCGCCGGAAATATAATATCCCGTCGGAGTGGGGCACGGCAGTCAATGTGCAGGCGATGGTTTATGGGAACACTGGTGAGGGTTCAGGCTCGGGCGTTGCATTCACGCGCGACCCGGCCACCGGAGAGAAGGTTTTTTATGGCGAGTTTCTAATTAATGCCCAGGGCGAGGATGTCGTAGCAGGGATTAGGACGCCGGAACCCGTAGCCCAACTAAAGAATGAAATGCCTGCAGCATTCGAGGAATTGGAAAATATTCGTGGCACCCTGGAAAAACATTTTAAAGATGTTCAGGATTTTGAGTTTACGATTCAGGAAGGAAAGGTGTTCATGCTTCAGACTCGAAATGGCAAACGCACCGGACTGGCTGCAGTTCGTTTTGCAGTGGAGATGGAGCACGAGAAACTGATTGATTGGAAAACGGCCATCCGGCGCGTCCCGGCCGACCAGCTCGATCAAGTCCTGGCGCCGGTGTTTGATCGCGCAGCGATTCGAAATGCCAAATGCATCGCTCGAGGATTACCAGCGGGGCCGGGCGCGGCTTCCGGCAAGATGTACCTGAATGCGGAACGCGCCGTGGACGCCGCAGCCAAGGGCGACAAGGTGTTGCTCGTTCGTAATGAAACCTCTCCGGAGGATTTGCGCGGGATGATTGCTGCGGAGGGTATTTTGACCGCCAAAGGCGGCGTGAGTTCGCACGCCGCACTGGTCGCGCGGCAAATGGGTAAGGTTTGCATTTGTGGCGCGAGCGCATTGGAAATCGATTACTCCGCGAAAACGATGACTGTGGACGGCGTTGTTTACAAGGAAGGGGATTCTCTTTCTATTAACGGCACCGCCGGAGAAGTGTATCCAGGGGCTTTGGCCACAGCCGCCTCTGAAATCGTGCAGGTGCTGATAGAAAAGACCTTGTCTATAGAAGAAAGCCCGACTTGTCAGATGTTCCAGCAAATAATGGATTGGTGCAGCAAAGCGTCGCGGCTTCAGGTTCGCACCAATGCCGATACGCCTGAGCAAACCGCCAATGCAGTGGCATTCGGTGCCACAGGTATTGGCCTATGCCGCACCGAGCACATGTTTTTTGAAGGGCAGAGGATCGACGCCATGCGCGAAATGATCCTCGCGGACAACAAGGACGATCGCAAACGGGCCTTGGCAAAATTGCTGCCTTATCAGAAGGCAGATTTTTCCGGGATCTTTACGGCACTCAAGGGGTTGCCCGCGACGATTCGGTTTTTGGATCCACCTTTGCATGAATTTTTGCCGCACGATCACGGGTCCCAACAACTGCTGGCTGAAAAAATGGGCATCAAAGCGGAAAAAATCGCGCAGCGCGTGAAAGAGCTTCATGAGTTTAACCCTATGCTGGGCTTTCGCGGTTGCCGCCTGGGTTTGGTTTATCCGGAAATCTCCGAAATGCAAGCACGGGCGGTTTTCGAGGCGGCGGCTGAAGTGATGAAACGCGGGATCAAAGTAAAACCCGAGATCATGATTCCGCTGGTTGGATTCAAAAGGGAACTTGACCTCCAAGCCGAGGTCGTCCATCGCGTTGCCCGGCAAGTGATGGAAGAGAAGAAAGTGAAGCTCAGTTACCTGGTTGGAACCATGATCGAAGTGCCGCGCGGGGCGCTCACCGCGGATGAAATCGCCCAGAGCGCGGAATTCTTCAGCTTTGGAACCAATGACCTTACCCAAACCGCGCTCGGCATGAGCCGCGACGATTCCGGCTCGTTCCTCGGGCCGTACCAGGAACTGGAGATTCTTAAGAAAAATCCTTTTGCTTCCATTGATCAATCGGGAGTGGGTCAGCTCATGGTATTCGCGGTCGAGAAGGGCCGGAGCGTGCGTCCTGATATTAAGCTCGGTATTTGTGGGGAACACGGTGGAGACCCGGACAGTGTAAAATTCTGTCATCGTATTGGGCTCAACTATGTGAGTTGCTCTCCGTTCCGCGTGCCGGTAGCGCGTCTGGCCGCCGCACAGGCGGCTCTTGAAGAAAGCGTTCCCGCAGGCAAAAGAAATGGCTCAATAGGAAAAGCCAAACTCCGGACAAAAAAGAAAGCCAGCCTGTTGCGGCGGACCAGTAAGCGATAAGGGCGTCACCGTCATTCGCAACCAGTGGCTGCAGACAGGGAGGAGAGATCACCTCCGGCCCTTGAGTTTGCTCTTATGGTCCTGCCATAGGATGTTCAACACCAGCCAGAGGCCCCCGGCCGCGGCGATCAGGAAACAAATAATCGCCAGGCCCGGATAGCCAAAGATCTGAAAAGTGGTTTGAACGCGCATGAGCAGTGCTGCGCCTACGATCAAAGCGGCCAGAATCAAGCCGGTGGTAATCCGGTTAGCAACTTGCTGAGCGCTTTTGACTAAAAATTCAGTTTCGGCAGGCCGGACTTTTACATTGAGTTCGGCATTGCCCACTGCATCCAGAATTTTATTGAGCCGTGAGGGCAGGGCGCCGAAAAACTGTTTGGCTTCCAACAGCGTCGAAAAAGCCCGGCCTTCGGAGAAGGATGACTTCATTCGTTCATTCAGGATGTCGCTCGCGTTGCGACGGATGGAATCATTGGGGTCAAACTTGGGCGCAAGCGTGCGGCCGATCTGATCGAGCTGGAGCAAGGTTTTTCCGAGCAGCGACAGCTCCATCGGCACATAGAGTCCTGTATCGGCGGCGTTGCGGCCCACATCCAGAACGACTCTTCCGAGATCCATTTGCTGCAAGGTTGAGTTTTTTTGCTCGGCGACCAGTTGACCTATTTTGTGACGAAAATCGATTTCTCTGAACCAGCTTTTCGTATCGCTAATGCGAATCGCAATGTCCGCAGCTTGATCGCTTTGCCCTTCGCTAATGGCCAGTAGCAATTTCAGCAGATTTTCCTGCATTGCCGGCGTCGTATGACCGACCATGCCGAGGTCCAGCAGGGCAACACGTTTGTCATGGGTTAAAAAAACATTCCCCGGATGCGGGTCCGCATGAAAAGTCCCATCGATGAGCACTTGATGCAGGTAAGATTTGAAAAGCTCCTCCGCCAAAACAGCACCGTCCAATTCCAACTGCGCCAGCGGAGAAAGCTCAGTGATTTTGACCCCTTCGATAAACTCCATCGTCAGGATTTTACGCGTGGTATAGCTTTGAATCGGGAGCGGAATGCGAATGCGTTCGAACTTCTTTAAATTGTGATGAAGCGTGACAAGATTGGCTGCTTCGCGACGGTAGTCCAGTTCATGCGCAAGCGTATTTTGAAATTCATCGAGTATTTTCAGCAATTGATAACGCTGTCCGAATTTGGTGTGACGATCCATGAACCCCGCAAGTTCCTCCAGTGCGGCAAAATCCTCATCGATCTGTTTGGCGATGTTTGGCCGCTGGATTTTCACGGCGACAGGCCGGCCATCGTGTAACGCAGCCATGTGCACTTGTCCGAGCGACGCCGCTGCCAGAGGTTCTTTTTCAAAACTTGAGAACGCCTTGTTGATTCCTGTCCGCAGTTCCGACTCAACGATAAATTCTACATCCGCATAAGGAAATGGCTTAACACGGTCCTGCAAGCGTGAGAGAGCACGCAAATAACGTTCGGGCAGCAGGTCCGCGCGGCTGGAAAGCAACTGTCCAAGCTTAACGAACGTTGGGCCAAGCCGTTCTAGATCGCTGGATAGGTCTTTGGCCTCCTCGAGTTCATGTCCATTCCCATTCACGCCTTGCTTCGACTCGTCCAGATCGAATCTGGAAGCCATTTCTGGCCGGCTGTATTTTAGAACAAGCAAGCTGATGTCTTTGTATCTCTTAAGATAATGAGGAGACAATTTCATGCTCGCTAAAACTACGCGCGCGCATCCCAAACACAATGGGGCGAAATAGCCACCTGCAGTGGCCAGGTTGACTTTAATTCTGGAGCACGGAGAGAGTCGCTGCTGAGTGAACTTCCGGCGCTTAAGCGGTCGCGACCGCACAAGCGTCAAATCAAGCTTGATCAGGACCCGGTAAAAGCCACAAGTTCGACTACCGTGATTCGTCTTGAGAGTCAGTATGACGTTGCGTTTCCCATCGAACGCATCTGGCCCATCCTTAGCCGGACGGAATGGTTGAATCGTTCGTTAGGGCTGCCGCCCGTAAAGTATGAGATCAAGCCCCGGGCTGAAGGCGGCAGTCATATCACCGGGCAAGCACGGATTCTCGGTCAGGAATTCCGCTGGCGAGAACTTCCCTTCGAGTGGTCTGAGCCGGAGTACTATCATGTGCGACGCATTTTTGAGACGGGGCCGTTCGCCGAAACGGTCTTGGGAGTGAATTTAGAAGCTCGTGCAGTCGACCGGACACGCGTGTTGGTTTACAGCGAGATCACGCCACGTCACGCGCTCGGGAAGTTCCTGGCCAAGCGCTTGCTCGGCCCCAAAGCAAAGCGTGATATGCGGCGCATCATGGCCCATCTCGATGAATTCCTGCGCGGACGTACCAAGGCCATGTACCCACGTTTACCAGTGCAGCCGATTAATGAAACCGCGCTGCAAGCCGGACTTAAGCAAATGCGTTTGATCAATCAACCGCCCGAACTTTACCAACGCCTGGAAGCATGGCTGCGTGAATCGCCCGATGTGGAATTGACTCATATCCGTCCTTTTGTCATGGCGCGAATGTGGAATCGCGATCGCTGGGAGGTTTTTCGATTGCTCCTGCACGCAACACGCGCTGGCTTACTCGACTTGAGTTGGGAAATTCTATGTCCCAATTGCCGCACTTCACGGGGGCCGCTGGTCAATTCGCTGGGCCAATTGAAAGGACAAGCACATTGCGACGTCTGCAATATTAAATTCGACGCTGAGTTTGACAAATCGGTCGAGCTCAAGTTCGCAGTGAATCCGGCCGTACGACCGGTAGATGAGCAGATTTTCTGCCTGGCCGGTCCCGGAGGCAAACCGCATGTGACCAGCCAACTTTGGTTGGAACCCGGAGAGGAACGCTTTTGGCGCCTGCCGATGTTGACCCGACCGTTTCGCCTGCAATCGTCTCAGGTACAGGAGAAGCTGCCATTGCGATCGGAGGATTTGCCCCCGCCTGGCCATAATCTGGTTATTTCATGCGAGCCCTCGCGATTTGCCATGGTGCACGAACCGCAAGGGGCTTTAAAGTCCGGAGTGCGCGCGGTGAACCCCAATTCGTTCCCCATATTGTTGAGTCTCGAGGAGGCTGAGTGGAGCGATGAAATATTGACCGCCGCGCGGGCCACAAATTGGCAAGAATTCCGCGATTTGTTTGCAAACGAAGTCATCTCGCCGACAGAACGAGTCAGCGTGGGCGCGCTTGTGGTGATGTTCACAGATTTGCGCGGCTCCACTGCTCTTTATCAAGGCCTCGGGGATGCCCCAGCGTATGTGCTGGTGCGGAAACATTTTTCGGTCATCACAGAAGTCGTTCGCGAGCAACATGGAACCGTGGTGAAAACGATGGGGGATGCGGTCATGGCTACGTTTAGCCACGCGAGTGAGGCACTGGCAGCGGTGCTGCAGATTCATCAGAAACTCGCTTTCGAACAGTCAAGCCCGGGCGTAAATCTAGCGCTCAAGTCAAGCCTGCACCACGGCCCCTGTCTGGCCATCAATGCGAACGGCCGTCAGGATTATTTTGGAACAACGGTGAATCTTGCTTCGCGCCTGGTCGGATGCTGCCAGGGAGGCGACTTGAGTGTCTCAGCCGAATTTTATTCACGCCCGGAAATGGCTGAATTCCTGCAGGGTTGCGCCCATCAACCAGAATCCTTGCAAATGCAATTTCGCGGCTTCGAGCGTCCCCATCATGTTTGGCGTATCAGGATGGTATAGGTCACCCATCCTACTCTCGAAAATTTTGATATTGCAGGGCTACCGGGAAGTCCTGGGCGCGAACGGCGGCGATAACCTCTTGCAACTCGTCTCTGCTCTTTGCGGTTACGCGCACTTCGTTGCCCTGGATCTGAGTGGTGACCTTGAATTTGCGATCGCGAATAAATCCTGTCACTTTTTTTGCCACCTCTTGTTCGAGTCCCTGTTTGATTTTGATGAGCTGGCGGGCATGGCCGAGCGGCGAAACGTCTGGTTCACCTCGGTCCACGTTTTTTAGGCTGATGTTCCGTTTGGAGAGCTTGCCCATGACGATCTCACTTAGCGCTTGTAGCTTGAACACGTCTTCAGCCGTTAGCTTGATCTCGTCCTTTTCCAGAACAATTTCCGCTTTGCTACCTTTAAAATCGAACCGGTTGGCCAATTCCTTTTTGGCCTCATTCACCGCATTCTCAACTTCCATCGGATTAACTTGGGAAACGATATCAAAAGAAGGCATTCCGGGATGATATGGCGATGGGCGAAGAAGAAAAGATCAACCGACCAGAAACAGAAGGATTCAGAAGCGGTATGGTGACGGCCTTTCTTATCATCCCTGCAGCCAAGATAGTTTATCCCCGGGGAATCCCCGGGGGAAATATCGGGGGCAATTAGGATTGCAATGCCAACTTTTTTTCAGATAATAATGCGGAAGATTGAGAAATCCAGTGACGATTAATTAAGCAAGAATTCTGAACTAGGAGAGGCGTGATCTGAAGCCATAAAGAGTTTAGATCGAACACTTTCCAGCAAAACAAAGAGTGCGCGCTTTCTCCGCCAACAACGTTTGTTCCGGCCGGATTGACCCGCTAGTTTTTCCCTGTTTACGGGGGACTGGCTGGCGCATTTCTATTCTTTTACTCTTGGTATGGGCCTGCGTCCTGCTGGTTGGGGGCCAATCTTTCGCCAACGTGACGGTCACGAGCGCCACGGGAGGCAGTAACATTTCTGCCGACAAAGCGGCAAATGCCACTTCGCCGGCGTGGACCGTTTTGGGTCCCATTTCGATAGCGGAAAACATGAAAGGCGACATCGCGAACGGCACCGGTGTGACTTTGGTGCTAAAGGCTCCATTGGGTTTCGAATTCAATACATCCGCCCCTCCTAACGTCACCTTCACAGCCGGACGCGATATCACTGCCGCCTCCCCTATTTTTAGCAACTCCACGACACTCACCATTACAATGAACGTGAGTGGAACCGCAGGTGTAGATACGTTGATAATCGGGAATACCAATGGGGTTCAAGTGCGTCCAACAGCCGGAACGCCTTTGGCCAGCGGCCAAATCTTCCGTCCGCCCCTGGCCTCCGGCGGAGGGACTGCGTCAATCAATGGCATCACGACCTCAGCCAACCCCAATGGCTCGGGTGGGAGCAATTTTGGGACGTTATCGGAGGTGGTTGGAGTCGCGGCGAAACTGACTTTTGCCACCGACCCCGGCGGAGCCACAACAGGGTCGATTTTCGGCACTCAGCCGGTGATAAAGACCCAGGACCAATTCGGCGCATTATCGGTTACCGGGTTGGGGTCCAGCTTAAATGTCTCGTTGGCGCTCACGACTGGTCCTGGGACGCTGCTTGGAACGACCACAATGGATATCGGTACCGCCGCGGGGAATGGGACCATTACTTACAACAATTTGGAAATTGATGTAGCGGGGGCGAACGATCAGTTGACCGCGAGCGCAGCGGGTCTGGCCAATGGTTTGAGCGGTGTGTTCGCGGTAAATGGCAGGCCAACCATTTCCAGCATTCCGAATTTAACCACCAATGAGGACAACGTCATCACGAATGCCTTCACCATTGGTGACGTGGAAACACCGGCAGCTTCGCTAGTCTTGACGGCAACCTCTTCAAATACGACCCTGGTGCCGATCCCGAACATCGTGTTTGGCGGTTCTGGAACTGCTCGGACTGTGGCCATTACACCGGTGGCAACCCTATCCGGCGTCAGCATGATTACTATTTCGGTGAGCGACGGCACTGCCTCTTCCAGCACTTCTTTTTTGCTCACGATCAACTCGGTGAACGATCAGCCGTCGATGAATGTGTTGACGAATTGGACAATTCTGGAGGACGCAACCGCACAAACAGTAAATCTTTCCGGGATCAGCGCTGGGCCGAGCAATGAAAGCACACAAACCCTGAGCATCACGGCCACCTCAAGCAACCCTGCTATCATTCCGAATCCCACCGTCAACTATTCTTCTCCTGCCGCCACTGGAACGCTTTCTTTCACACCAATCGCGACTCAGAATGGGGTAGTGACGATCAGCGTAGTTCTGAAAGATAATGGAGGCACAGCCAACGGTGGAATTGATTCCGTTACGAATTCGTTCACCGTCACGGTGCAGGCGGTCAATGACACTCCAACATTGGATCCAATCAGCGATGTGGTAGTGACTGTGAATCCTGGCCAACAGACGATCAATCTGACCGGCATCAGCGCGGGTCCAATCAATGAAAATGGTCAAACCGTGACAATTACAGCCACGTCGGGCAACACCGGTGTGATCCCGAATCCCACCGTTACCTATACCAGCCTTAATCCGACGGGTAATTTGAAATTCACTCCCGTTACAAATTCGAGTGGCACGGCGACGATTACAGTTACTGCGAAGGACAATGCAGGCACCAGCAACGGCGGTCAGGATACGGTTATTCGCCAGTTTAACGTAACTGTGAATCCTTTGTCCGATCTGGCCATCAGCCAGGCGGCCATACCTAATCCTGCATTTTTTGGGGGAACAATTACGTTCAAATCCACGGTAACCAACCTTGGCCCAACTACCGCAACCGGGATCCAGGTAACGAACATTTTACCTGCGGGGATAGGAACGGTCTCGGTAACTTCGAGCCAGGGAACCTCCACAAATTATGGCAGCGTCGTTGTATGCAGCCTGGGCAGCCTGACAAACGGCGGTTCTGCAACTCTCAACGTCACTGTTGAGCCGCTGACCCAAGGCACCTACACAAACTTCGCGTCGGTGTCTGGGGCTGTTCCTGATCCGAACGCTGCGAATAACGTATCGACCGCGATTGACGCGGTGGTGCCGCCTCAATTCGCTATTACCGGGGGTAGTCTGATTGCCGAAAGTTGCGCCAATGGTGGGATCGATCCTGCTGAACGAGTGACAATGAGTTTTGCGTTGCAAAACAATGGGACTTCGAACACGACCAACCTCGTGGCGACCCTGAAAGTTTCCGGAGGAGTTACAGCCCCAGGTGCGCCGCAGACTTATGGTGTTCTCGTAGCAGGCGGAGCAGCGGTTTCACGATCATTCGCTTTCACACCTATCGGGAGCTGTGGCAGTAACTTCACTGTTACACTGCTGCTCCAGGACGGTGCGACTAGTTTAGGGGCGGCCAGTCGAACTTTCATTTTTGGGCAGTTCGTAAATCACACGACATCCATTCCGAACACCAACTTTATTTCAATACCATCTTCTGGCACAGCGACGCCTTACCCCTCAACGATTGATGTCTCGGGGCTCAACACCAATATCCTTAAACTCACGATTACGCTCAATCAATTCACTCATACCCAACCTGATGACCTGGACATCCTGCTGGTCGGACCAAACGGCCAAAAATCCTTGTTGATGTCCGATTGCGGGGGGATCAATACGATTAACAATATTATCTTAACATTCGACGATACCGCTCCGAGTGGCTTGCCCGATTCCAGCCAGATCCTATCGGGAAACTTCCAAACGACCGACTTTCAATCCGGTGACATCTTTCCCTCGCCAGCTCCCTCGGGGCCTTATGTTGCTGATTTATCAGTTTTCAACGGCACCAATCCAAATGGCACCTGGCAACTTTATGTGCTGGACGATACAGCAGGGTTTTCTGGAAACATCGCTGGAGGGTGGAGCCTGAATTTCACAACACTTGAACCCGCTTGTTGCATTGATAGCAGTTCGGTAGATGCCGCGATAACGATGACCGCCCCCCCGGATCCAATTGTGGTAGGAAACAACTTGACCTTCACGATCATCGCTACAAACCAGGGCCCAGCCTCTGCAAGCGGTCTGATCATATCCAACCCACTGCCGGTTAATGCAAGCTTTGTGTCCGCCTCAGCCTCGCAAGGCACTTTCATCAATAATGGGAATTCGGTGGTGTACTCGGTCGGCACGCTTGCCAATGGAGGCAGCGCAAGTTTTACCGTAACATTGCAGCCGTCGCAACCTGGGGTATTTAGCAATAGCGCAACAATCTTTTCCACACAGGCGGATCGTGATTTGGGAAATAATACGGCAAGCGCGAGTGGATTGGTCAACGTTCCTCAAGTGACCATAGATGATGTCACAGTAGTTGAGGGAAATAGCGGTACGACTACAAACGCCCTTTTTACTCTGCAGCTTTCTTCACCGAGCAGCCAGATTATCACGGTTGGGTACGTCACCACCGATATTACAGCTACTGCAGGGAGTGATTATCGTCTGACCAATGGCTCGGTCATTTTTAACCCCGGACAAACCACTAAAACAATCATGGTAACGGTTCTAGGCGATAACCTAAGTGAGTCGACCGAGTTTTATGGCGTAGTTTTGACAAATCTGGTGAATGTCACTGCAGGTGTCAGTCAGGGGCTGGGAACGATTACCGATGATGACCCCTTGCCCTCCTTGAGCATCAGTGATGGCTCAATCTCAGAGGGCAATAGCGGGACAAATAACATGCAGTTTACCGTAACAATAAGTCCCCTAAGCGGTCAATTGGTGAGTTTTAATTTTGCTACAACCAATGGGAGCGCTCAGGCCGGAAGTGATTATGTAGCAAGCAGCGGGACGGTGTTCGTAAATGCAGGGCAGGGGAGCGCGATCGTTTCGGTGCCCATTATCGGGGACACGATAAACGAAACCAACGAAACGTTTTTCGTCAATTTGAGCGGCGTCGTTAACGCAACTTTTAGCCGTGCCCAGGCCGTAGGCACTATCATCAACGATGATTTTCTTGCAACTGTCGGCAGCGCGGGAACGACTCTCATAACTGAAAGCTGTGGGCCGACAAACGGTGTTATTGACCCGAATGAAACCGTCACTGTTAATTTTGCGCTACGCAACATTAGTGCCGGGACTGCCAGCACCACCAATTTGGTGGCTACTCTCTTGCAAGTGGGCGGCATCACCTCCCCAGGTGCCGCCCAAACTTATGGTGCGCTGACCTCCGGCGGTGCTTCGGTCAGCCGTCCTTTTACTTTCGTCGCTAACGGCGTCTGTGGCGATACGCTTATGGCTGTGCTGCAGCTCCAGGATGGCGCAAATAACCTGGGCACGGTCACAAATTTTCTGCCGATGGGTAAAACCGGATTAGCGACTAATAACTTTTCAAATTTGGCCTCCGTGCCCATACCAGATTTCGGAACCGCCACACCGTATCCATCGCCAATTTCGGTTTCTGGCCTGGGAAACGTCACGCGGGCCACCGTGACGCTTTTCAACCTGAGTCATACGTATCCTGCCGACCTCGAGATGTTGCTGGTAGGTCCTGGTGGCCAGTCGATTCTGCTAATGTCCGACGCTGGCGGTGGCTTGCCCATCAGTAATGTCACGTTAACCTTCGATGACGCGGCCGGAGCTTTGCTGCCCGGTTCGACCCAGATTTTTTCCGGGACTTATAAACCGAGTGATTTTCCACCAGACGATTTAATGCCAGCGCCTGCGCCAGTGGGAACCTATGTTACCAATCTTTCAGTCTTTAACGGCACAAATCCTAATGGCATTTGGAGCCTCTATGTGGCGGATGATTCGGGTGGAGACGCCGGCACGCTCAATGGTGGGTGGCGCTTGACCCTCACGACTTTGGCGCCTCCGATTTGCTGTGGCGCGGACACCCTGGCAGATATGGCCGTCGGGCTTGGAAGTTCCGCGGCCAACGTTCTTCTTGGCAGCAATTTCACCTACACCATCAACGTGACCAATCTGGGACCGAATACAGCCTCCGATGTCGTGCTCACGGATGTTTTGCCATCTAATGTAACATTTGGGTCTGCCAGCAGCAGTATTGGTTCGTGCAGCAACATCAATGGAACATTGATATGCAATCTGGGCACAATGCTGAATGCGGCGCGAGCGACCATTACAATCGCTGTGACGGGAACTCTGCCGGGTTACGCGACCAATACGGCGACAGCTACATCGAGGGCCGCTGATTCCAATCCGGGCAACAGCTCCCCCTCAGTCGTCACTGCGATTGTGCCGCCAGGGCCTTTGGCCTCATTTTCGGGCAATCCCTCCTCCGGCACTCGGCCGCTAAACGTGACTTTTAATGATAACAGCCTGGGAGCAATTACAAATCGCTTTTGGACGTTTGGAAATGGATTAAGCACAAACACTACTGCAACCAATTTCGTTGTTAAGTATAATAGTGCCGGAACCAATAGTGTAACCCTTACCGTTTCGGGCCCTGGCGGTACGGATTCTTTGACTCAGACCGATTATATCGTGGTTACCAATCCACCTCCGCAGTTATTGGTGACTCCTGCCAGCCTGAATTTCGGGACACTAATGGCCGGTCAAAGCAGCACCCAAGGTTTTCAGGTGGTAAATTCCGGCGGGCTTCCTCTGACAGGGAATGTTACCGCCTCGCTTCCCTTTGCAATTCAGGGCAACAGTTCGCTGAGTTTAAACCCGGGCCAGACTGGTGCAGTATTGGTTAGTTTTAGCCCTGCTACTGCCGGTTCCTTTAGCAACGTTGTGGTTTTCTCCAGCAATGGCGGAAATAGTAGCAACCCAGTCACTGGAAACGGGTTCATCCCTGCGAGTCTTAGCGTAACACCCGCAAGCATCAACTTCGGCACGGTTGCCGTTGGCAATGCTACGCAACTCAGTTTTATTGCCACCAATTCAGGATCGATCCCCGTCACGAATGCGGCAGTCAGCGTTAGCGCCGGAGCGTTTTCAATCCTATCGAGCGGCACTTTCCAGGTTCCGGGATTCGCATCAACCAATATTTTAGTTCGTTTCACGCCAGACAGTGAGAATTCTTTTAGCAATGCTGTGGTTGTCTCTAGCGAGGCTGGAAACAGCACCAATCCGCTTACCGGTGTCGGCGCCATTGTGCCGGTCGCAAACTTTGTCGGGAGCCCTACGATTGGGCTGAAGCCGGTAGCAGTGACCTTCACCGATAATTCTACTGGCACAATTACGAACCGGTTCTGGAATTTTGGCGATGGTTCAACCACCAATACGACAGCAACAAGCTTCTCTCATATCTATAACAATGCCGGAACGAATACCGTTACCTTGACGGCGACCGGTCCCGTGGGAACGAACACCCTGTCGCGACCGAGTTACATTTCAGTCACGAACTTGCCCCCGCAACTTGTCCTCAATCCAACCAATCTTGCTTTTGCGCAATTAATCATTGGCCAAAGCAGCACGCAAAGTTTCCAGGTAATCAACCTCGGTGGTTTAGCGCTAACCGGCAGCGTCAGTACGACTCCTCCGTTTAACATTTCGGGTGGCACTCCTTTCAACATCGCCGCTGGCCAAACTGGACTGGTCAGCGTCAGTTATAGTCCGAACTCGGCCGACAGCTTTAGTAATGTCGCCGTGTTTACCAGCAACGGGGGCAACAGCACCAATTCCCTTACCGGCACAGCGATTACGCCGGGGCAACTTTCAGTCATTCCTTCCAGCATTGACTTTGGAACAGTGGCAGTCGGCTCAACCGGCCAAGGCAGCTTCACCCTGACAAACACTGGTGGTGCGCCGTTGACGAACGGCACTGCTGCTCCCAATGGGGGGCCGTTTGCGATTGTTTCGGGAACACCATTCACCCTTCCGGGGTTTGGCTTCACAAATGTGGTGGTTAGTTTCACGCCGACTGGCGCGTCCAGCTACAGCAACATTGTGATTTTCACTGCAAATGGCAGTAGCCGGAACAACACAATAAAGGGCCTCGGGGCAATTATCCCTGTCGCTGATTTTACGGCGAGCCTGACGAGTGGAACAAAGCCTTTGACCGTCAGTTTCATCGATAATTCTACTGGTACTATTACAAATCGAGCCTGGGACTTTGGTGATGGTTCAACAACAAATACAACCGCGATCAGTTTCACCCACGTTTATGCAAATGCTGGGACCAACTCGGTCAGCCTGACAGTAACTGGCCCTGTAGGGACCAACACACTGATGCGCGCAAATTACATCGTGGCCACGAACCCGCCACCGCTTTTGGCGGTCAGTCCAGCCGCGTTGAATTTTGGACCGCTCACGCTCAGCCAAAGCAGCACACAAAGTTTTCAGATTGTTAATGCTGGGGGTTTGACACTGACAGGAACGGTCAGTGCCACAACACCTTTTGCCGTCCAGAGCGGTAACTATAGTATAGCGCCCGGCCAAACCAGTTTCGTGGCGGTGAGTTTCAGTCCTGTGAGTGCCGGCAATTTTAGCAATGCGGTGGTGTTCAGCAGCAACGGGGGCAGCAGTACGAATACAGTCACCGGAGTTGGGCTGACTCCAGCCCAACTAGGCATTGTGCCGAACAGTTTGAATTTCGGGTCCGTAGCCGTTGGGTCCAATGCTCAGGCGAGTTTCCTGCTGACCAACCAGGGTGGCTCTACGCTTAGCAATGGAAGCGCTTCAATCACGGCTGGACCTTTCTCGATTATTTCTGGTTCGCCATTTACCCTTGCCGGATTTGGTTCTACAAACCTGCTGATAAGATTCACTCCGGTGACCATCGGCGATTTCACAAACCTGGTGACTCTAAGCACCCCTAATAACGGCAACATCACCAATATCGTAACGGGCACTGGAGCAGGTGTGCCTGTGGCAAGCTTCACTGGTGTTCCGACTAATGGTTCGCCACCTTTGGCAGTTATCTTCACCGACAATTCCACGGGCACGATCACAAACCGGTTCTGGAATTTTGGCGATGGTTCGACTACCAACACGATCACCGTTCAGGTGAGTCACGTTTATTCGAGCGCCGGTACGAACGGCGTCAGTCTCGGGGTTAGCGGTCCCGTCGGAAGCAATTTTCTGTCGCGCACAAGCTATATCATCGTTACGAATCTGCCGCCGCAGCTTGTGATCAATCCTACAAATTTGAATTTGGGTTCAGTGGTGGTTGGGGGAAATAATTTGCAAAATCTTCAACTCAGCAATGCCGGACAGTTGACATTAACGGGCAGCGTTAGTGTTGGACCTCCTTTCGCAATTCTAAGCGGCAGCCCATATAATTTGCCTCCTGGCCAGACTGGATTGGTAACGGTGAGCTTTAGCCCAAGCACAGTCGGCAACTTCAGCAATGCAGCCGTTTTCATTAGCAATGGGGGTAACAGCACCAACGGCGTGATTGGCAGCGGCTTCACAGCGGCCCAACTTGCGGTTTCCCCGCCCCTCATCGATTTTGGTACTGTCGCTGTTGGTTCCAATGCTCAAGCCAGTTTCACCCTGACGAATTCCGGTTCCGTTACCCTGACAAACGGCACCATTAATCTCGGTTCGGGGCAGTTTTCACTCCTTTCACCCTCTTCATTTACGATTGCGGGCTTTGCGACTACAAACGTTGTAGCGCGCTTTACACCTGCCGGTTCAGGTTCCTTTACAAACGCGATAACTTTCCTGAGCGAAGGCGGCAACAGCACGAATCAATTGATTGGCACGGGAGCGGTGTTGCCGGTTGCAAACTTTTTGGGTTCCCCCTCAATGGGCTTGAACCCCCTGGTCGTCTCCTTCACAGATAATTCAACCGGAACAATTACGAATCGTCTGTGGGATTTTGGAGATGGTTCCACCTCAAACAGCTCAGTCGTCACACTCTCTCACACCTATACCACTTCGGGAACAAACGATGTCAAATTGACCGTGAAGGGTCCGGTTGGAACCAATACTTTAATCCGTTCGAGTTACGTCGTTGTTACGAATCTTCCACCACAACTTACGTTAAGTCCCACAAATGTTGATTTTGGCGCAGTAATTGTTGGACAAACAAACACTACAAATGTCCGAATTATCAACCCGGGAGGAACGACTCTTAACGGCAGCGTTAGTGTTGGTGCGCAGTTCCTAATCCAAAGCGGATCGCCTTACTCGGTTGCGCCAGGTCAAACTGGATTGGTGGCCATCAGTTTCAGTCCTACCAACGCCGGGAATGTCGCCAGCGCTCTCATTTTCCTAAGCAACGGCGGCAACAGCACCAATTCGGTCGTGGGCAGCGGTGCTTTCGTACCCGCGGCCGATTTTATTGGGATTCCCACAAATGGGTCGCCCCCATTAACGGTCGTTTTCAACGACAATTCCACTGGGACGATCACAAATCGCATTTGGGACTTTGGTGACGGCTCGACGACAAACACGACTGATCTTCAAGTGGCCCACGTCTATGCGAGCGCAGGGACAAATAACGTAACCCTTGGAGTCAGCGGTCCGGTGGGGAGCAATTTCCTGTCACGCTCCGGTTACATTGTCGTCACTAATTTACCACCCCAACTCGTGATTAATCCGACAAACCTGGACTTCGGCGGGGTGCTCCTGGCTGAAACGAATTCCAGGAGTTTTCAAATAATGAATACCGGTCAGTTGCTGCTTTCAGGAAGCGTTAGCGTCGATCTGCCTTTCTCAATCCAGGGCGACACCAATTACAACGTGAACCCCGGACAGACTAGTGTTGTCGCCGTGTCTTTCACGCCCACCAATGCAGCGGTGTTCAGCAATCTTGTGGTTTTCATCAGCAACGGCGGCAATAGCAGCAATGCCGTTGCGGGAGTCGGCGTGATTCCACCACGGATGGGTGTTTCACCGTCCACACTGGATTTTGGCACAGTCGATGTAGATATAGGCCAGGTCGCTCAAGCAAGTTTTGTTGTGACGAATCGCCGACCCGAAGGAATTACTAATGCCACAGCCTCAATTGATGGCGGTCCTTTCGCTATCATATCTCCAATCCACTTTGATGTCCCGGGGCTGAGTTCGACGAACCTGCTGGTGACCTTCAGCCCGATCACCGCGGGTAGCTTCAGCAATGTCATGGTCGTTACGACCGATGTTGATAGTAGTACCAATTCGTTGACGGGAGTTGGAGCCACAGAACCGAATGCCAGTTTCACGGGCGTCCCTACCATTGGCCTCAAACCGCTGAGTGTTTCCTTTAGCGACAATTCTACCGGCACAATCAGTAATCGGTTTTGGGACTTTGGTGACGGCACCAGCACCAATACCTTCTCAAGCACCGTTAACCATGTCTACGCTTTAGCGGGGACTAATACTGTCACTCTTATGGTCACCGGTCCGGTTGGCTCGAATACGCTATCCCGATCCAGCTATATCACGGTAACAAATCTGCCGCCAAAATTAGTGCTCGGACCCAACTCTTTGAATTTTGGCACCCTCGTAGCCGGCACAACAAATAACCAAAGCTTTCAGGTCACCAATGCTGGCGGGGTGACTCTAACCGGGGCGGTCGCCACGGTTCAACCTTTCGGTATCCCAAGTGGTGGTGTGTTCAGCCTGGCTCCTGGCCAATCGGGAACGGTGTTAGTCAGCTTCGGCCCGGTTAGCGCTGGTGCATATAGCAACGCCGTGGTTTTTGCCAGCAATGGCGGGAACAGCATCAATACAGTAACGGGAAACGCCCTGCCTCCTCCGCAATTGGTGGTGACGCCACAGATCCTTGACTTCGGCACTGCGGCAGTTGGCAACAATGTTCAATCCAGTTTCGTGGCTACGAACATTGGGGGCGGAGCTATAACCAATGTCGCAATTAGCATCAATAACGGTCCGTTCACGATTCAGTCCAGCACAAGTTTTAATCTTCCTGCTTTCGGCTCAACGAATGTTACGATCAACTTCAATCCAATCAGCGTCGGCGCTTTCAGCAATGTCCTCACTTTTCTGGCGAGCAATGGCCCAAATCAAACTAACTTTGTCACAGGCATTGGTGCGCAAATCCCGATCGCAGCGTTTACTGGAAATCCAACCAGCGGGCTAAAGCCTCTGACCGTAAACTTTACTGACAATTCAACTGGCACAATCACTAACCGGTTCTGGACCTTTGGCGATGGTTCAACCAGCAATACCACCGCCACGAGCGTGAGCCATGTTTATGCCAGCGCAAGTACCAATACAGTCGGCCTTACGGTCTCGGGACCGGTCGGAACTAATTCATTGTCGAGGGTTAGTTACATAGCAGTATCGAACCCGCCGCCGTTACTCGCTCTTAGTCCGCCGACTTCCGATTTTGGAACGGTGATCGTTGGACAGAGCGCGTCGCGAAGCGTGCAGATTGCAAACTTGGGGGGGGTGACCTTATCGGGGACTGTCTCGGCATCTTTGCCCTACGCAATTCAGAGTGGCAGTCCCTACAACATTCCTTCAGGGCAAACCGGACAGGTGACAATTGTATTCAGTCCTACCCAGGCCGGCAGCTTTAGTAATGTAGTGGTTTTCCAGAGCAATGGTGGCAACGGCACTAACTCCCTTTTCGGTATTGCCGTTACTGCGGGCCAACTTGCGGTCGTTCCTGGATCATTCGACTTCGGCCTGGTCGATATTACCGCAGGAACGAATGCCATAGGCAGCTTGACGATCACGAATCTCGGCGGGGCGCCAATAACCAATGGCAGTGCGTCAATCAGCCCTGGAGCATTTAGCATCGTTTCTGGAACGCCTTTTGTCCTTCCCGGTTTTGGCTCGACAAATCTGGTCCTTGCCTTTGCCCCCACAAATAGCGGCAGCTTCAGCAACGCCGTTTTGTTTTCGAGCAGTGGTGGCGCTAGTGCAACCTCGCTGACTGGAGCGGGTGCATTTGAACCCGTGGCGGCTTTCACAGCGGATCCTACCAATGGTCTCAAACCTCTGTCCGTCGTTTTTACTGACTTGTCGCTGGGCACCCTCACAAATCGGAATTGGTTTTTTGGCGATGGAGCTTTCACCAACACGAGCGCAAGTTCCGTCTCCCACGTCTATGCCGAGGCAGGAAGTTATTCGGTCAGCCTGAGCGCCAGTGGGCCGTTAGGCAATTCCTCTGTATCGATTTTTGATTACATTTTAGTCACAAACTCACCGCCGAATCTTGTCGTTAACCCTGGCAATCTGAATTTTGGGCAGGTTACCATCAGCCAAACCAACGCTCTCGGATTTCAGGTGATAAACACGGGAGGTCTGACCCTCAATGGAACAGCAACAGCCTCAGCGCCATTTGCGGTTCAAAGTGGCGCGTCTTACAGCCTGGCCTCGGGGCAGACAGGATTAGTCGTTGTTTCGTTCGCTCCGACCAACCCAGGGAATTTCAGCAACAATGTCGTGTTTACCAGCAATGGTGGAAACCTGAGCAGGCCCGCCATCGGCACAGGCCTGACGCAGCCTCAATTAGCTGCTTCGCCTTCAAGGCTTGATTTCGGCCCGCTGGTGGTGGGCACCCATTCTGAAGCGACCCTGGTACTTACGAACTCGGGCGATGCCCCGGTCACCAATGGCGCAGCGGCTGTGAGTTCCGGACAGCCTGGATTCACGATTCTGAGCGCGAGCGCTTTTATGCTGCCTGGCCATAGTTCTACGAATCTCGTGATCAGCTTTGCCCCGGCGAGTGCTGGTAATGTCAGCAATGTGGTTGTAGTCACGAGCGACGGTGGCGGCGGGCTTTACCCGCTAACTGGAAGCGGGGCCTTCATTCCAGTGGCGAATTTTGCAGCAAGCCCGACGAATGGGGTCAAACCCCTGACGGTAACCTTCACCGATAATTCAACGGGTACAATCACTAACCGTTTTTGGGATTTTGGCGACGGCATAATCACGAATACAGGCGCCATCAGCCTGACTCATACCTATGTGAATGCTTCCACTAACACGGTTTCGCTGACCGTCACGGGCCCCGTTGGCACTAATACGCAAGCACGGGTCAATTTGGTCAGTGTCACTAATCCGCCGCCGCAGTTGGTGGTGAACCCCGGTAACTTGAGTTTCGGATCCGTTGTGATTGGCCAGAGCCGCACACAAAATCTTCAAGTGATCAACACGGGGGGCCTGATCCTCGCGGGCAGTGTAACCGCGAACGCGCCCTTTGCAATAGTAAGCGGGACTCCGTACAACGTACCGCCGGGCCAAACCGGTTTGGTGAGCGTCAGCTTTAGTCCGGGCGCGGCCGCAACTTTTGCGGATGTGATCGTCTTTCTCAGCAATGGTGGAAACAGTTCTAATTCTGTCAGCGGGATCGGTTTGACGCCTCCGCAATTGGCGGTCTCGCCGGGCAGTATCAATTTTGGCACCATCGCTGTCGGCGGCAACAGTCAGGCAAATTTCGTTCTTACCAATATGGGCGGAGGCACTTTATCAAACGGGCTGGCGACTATCAGTGCCGGTGCTTTCACCATCCTTTCGGGCACGCCTTTCAGCTTGCCGGGGTTCAGTTCTACAAACCTGGTGATGCGTTTTGCTCCGGCCAGCGCAGCTAATTTTAGCAACGTGGTAGTCATCACCAGCGGGAATGATGGAAGCAGCACGAACGCGGTGGTCGGCACGGGGGCAGTTGTGCCCGCGGCGAATTTTGTGGGTGCTCCAACGCAAGGGCTCAAACCTTTGACCGTGACGTTTACGGATAGTTCCACCGGTACAATTACAAATCGGTTTTGGAACTTTGGTGATGGATCCACGTCAAACGCGAGCGGAACAGTTGTTTCACATATCTACTCCAATGCCGGAACCAACACCGTGAGCCTGATCGTAACTGGACCGGTCGGCACGAATACACGCACTCGAAATAATTATATCAGCGTGACAAATCTGCCACCGCAGCTTGTCCTTAATCCAACCAATCTCAATTTCGGGACTTTGATCCTTGGGCAGGCGAGCACGCAGACAGTTCAGGTGATTAATACCGGGGGTTTAACCTTGAACGGGACTGTCAGCGCCGCTTCACCGTTTGCGGTTCAAAGTGGCGCTTCATATAGTGTGCCTGCGGGTCAAACCGGCCAGGTGGCGATTAGTTTCATCCCAGTCAGTGCGGGTACATTCAGCAACGCCGTTGTCTTCCTTAGCAACGGAGGGAATCGGACCAACTCCGCCGCGGGAATTTCGGTAACCCCGCCTCAACTGGCGGTATCTCCGGGGAGTATCAACTTTGGCATTGTGGCTGTGGGCTCCAGCGCACAGGCGAATTTCGTTCTCACCAATTTGGGCGGAGCTCCTCTAACGAATGGCGTTGCCGTCCTCAATGATGGAGGTTTTTCCATTTTATCGGGCACGCCTTTCATTTTGCCTGGTTTCGGTTCCACGAATTTGGTTGTGAGTTTCGCCCCAGGCAACTCTGGCAACTTCAGCAATGTGGTGGTCCTGACGAGTGGCAATGACGGTGGCAGCACTAACTCCGTTTTCGGTACGGGCGCTGTGGTACCGAGGGCGAATTTTGTGGGCAGTCCAACAATCGGGTTGAATCCTCTGACGGTGAACTTCACCGACAATTCCACAGGCACGATCACCGGTCGGTTTTGGGATTTTGGAGACGGAACGACTTCGAATACTACTTTGACCGGCGTTTCGCATACATATACTACCGCGGGCACCAATACCGTCAGTCTGACGGTGAGTGGTCCGGTAGGTAATAATGGCGTGGTGCTGGGGAATTATATCGTCGTAACCAATTTCCCCCCACAGCTTGTGCTAAGTGCGACTAATCTGAATTTCGGCTCCGTTATCGTTGGCCAGACGAGCACTCAAACGGTTCAGGTGATTAATAGTGGCGGCTTAACGCTATCGGGGTCTGCCAGTGCG
>Ga0157375_10000376_pt1 | contig 40655 bp, 32 predicted proteins | sample M35metaG_FD_115311 | JGI IMG/M metagenome (GOLD analysis project Ga0157375, IMG submission 115311) | Miscanthus rhizosphere microbial communities from Kellogg Biological Station, Michigan, USA - M3-5 metaG | ecosystem: Host-associated > Plants > Roots > Rhizosphere > Soil | place: USA: Michigan...
CCGGAAGTTGGTGGAAAGAAACTAACGCCCAAGCCATGCTGAACCTGCGCACCGCCAGAGCAAACAATCAATGGAACAACCACTGGATATCCAAAAACTGACCGGCAGTTTCAGTCGCACCCGTGGCTTTCTCCGCGCTGGACACCGGGCTTGGAGTGTGGTCTTATTTTTCGCTTACCCGATGACACCTATCGTTGCTCATCCACGCGGCTCATATCGTTTTCTCCCTGGGATTGCTCCTTATTCCTGTGGAGTGATCGCTAATCCAGGGCATGAAATCGTTCACGTCACGCTGGAAATCTTGCTGCCGTGGCGTGAGGGGTTTAGTTTCGTCGATCGCTTCCTGCAAACGCAAGGTCGTCAGCGAGCCGAACTCTGCGCTATGGAATTGCGCTCGCCTGACCCGTTTACCATGGAGGGATTTATCGAGTTCAACCGGGGTTACTGCTCAGTTCTGCAAGAATGGGGCGTGTTCGTTGATGGGGCAAACCCCATAGCTCGAACCAACGTCTGCCCGATCGCGCTGGATCGAGCCGAGCCAGTTTTGCATGCCTTTTCTTTCGTGCGTCCGAACACTGGACTGCAGCGCCAAACTTTTATAGTAGCGGGGGCGGGTGAACTGGTGGAGGGCACGCTCGTCAATGACGGCATACTGCGTCGAGGCGAGACCTCTACCGAGGCTATCGCAGCAAAGGCGCGTTACGTGTGTGAAGTCATGGCCGATCGTCTGCGCGGTTTAGGAGGCACCTGGGACGAAGTTGCGACAGTCAATGCCTATACAATACATTCGCTGCATGCGCTGATGGAATCGCTTTTGCTCCCTGGCATGCCGGCTGCACCGCGCCACGGCGTCACCTGGCATTATTGCCGGCCGCCAGTGATCGACATCGAGTTCGAGATGGACTTGCATGGGGTCGTGACGAAGTGGGTCGTTTAGATGCGATCCGAGATGTAATCTTAGGTCCCTGGCATCTTGGATGAAGGTCGTTGCGTCCCCAAGGTAAGAGGGTTATATCCCCTTATCTGTATGAGTGCGCCCAAGTCGAGTTTCCTTTTTTTACTTGTCCTCGCTTCCTGTTCCGCTCTTGCCCAATCCAACCTGCGCATTACGACCTTCGCAGGCACTGGAGTAAAAGGGTATTCGGGCGACGGTGGACCGGCTCGGAACGCGCAACTCGATAATCCTTTCGGCATCGCGCGCGGTCCGGATGGCGCGCTCTACATTTGTGACACAGGCAATCACGTCATTCGTCGGGTAAGCATCGATGGGGAAATCACAACGGTGGCAGGCACGGCAAAGCCGGGTTACTCGGGCGATGGGGGCGCGGCGACCAGGGCGGAACTGAAAGAGCCTTACGAAATCCGTTTTGATCAAATGGGCAACCTCTTCTTTGTGGAGATGGGCAACGAGGTCGTACGGCGCGTGGACGCAAAAACCAGACTAATTTCAACAGTGGCTGGTTGCGGAAAATCAGGTTTTTCTGGCGACGGCGGTCCGGCGGTCGAAGCCCGAATGCATCAGCCGCACAGCATTCAATTTGATGCTCAGGGTGATCTTTTCATTTGTGACATCGGCAACAACCGCATTCGCAAAGTGAATATGAAATCGGGCAAGATTTCGACTTTCGCCGGAACGGGGGAGGCTGCGCCCACTCCGGATGGCAGCAAAATTCATGGAACCCCCTTGAATGGGCCGCGCGCGATTGATTTTGATAAGCCAGGGGATATGTGGCTGGCGCTACGGGAGGGAAATGCTGTTTACAAATTAGATATCAAATCGGGCACGCTGCATCACATGGCGGGAACTGGAAAGAAAGGGTTTACAGGCCATGGCGGGCCCGCTCGCGATGCCACGCTTTCAGGACCAAAGGGTCTGAGCGTCGCTCCGAATGGAAACATTTATCTGGCCGACACTGAAAGTCACAGCATCCGGATGATCGATGTGGCAAAGGGCAGCATCGAACTCATTGCCGGGACCGGTGAAAAAGGCGACGGCCCGGAAGGTGATTTGTTAAAGTGTAAGATGCTGCGCCCGCACGGGGTATTTGTAGACACCGACGGAACCGTTTATGTGGGCGATACCGAAACGCATCGAGTCAGAATGATACGACCGGCGCGCTAGGCGAGTTTAAGCATTATTCCTGCGGTTCGGAATCCAATCCCTTTCGCACTTCAACAGATTGTGCCTTGGATCGATTTTCCTTTTTCCAACTTGATTTCGCCCGCGGTAGCGTCCAAACCGGCCGTGCCACACCCGCCAGCGTAGCGTAGCCAACGCGCGCCCGATGGCGGTTTAAGACATTGTCGATTTCAATCGGCAACTGATTTCTGAGCCACTCCGACCCATTGCCCATGAGTTTAAACCCACTATCAGACATGCTCCGCTTAACCGTCCCAGCCTGTCCGTAGTAAAGCGCTTCTGAGCCCGTGTTGTAGCTGCGAATAGTGAACAAGGACAGAAAAAATGGGTCCGAGGGGATTTGCAATGATGGTTTTGGTTTGCAGTTAATGCGGTATGCTAAATTCGCATTGCACCGGAGGAAATGCAGGAGTTCGCACTATCAGTTCCTTTGTCAACTGCTCCGCGATTCGCCGTTGCAGCGGCTATGGCATCCGCTGAAAAGCTGAATCCTCTGGTGTCAGGTTAGTAGCTCTGTTCATTGGTGCGCCGGCCTGGCTTCGTTGATTCCACAGGTGCAGACCGAACAGGCACAGAGAACCTACAGCGTAAACCAGGGCAAAAACCGGGGCCGCAGCCCAGCCGAATTTGTTGGCCACGCCGGCAGGAGTCAATTCATAGGCATGAATGACACCGGTCATTGAGAGCAAAGCGCAGGCGACGCACCAGCCGGCTGCTTTAAGAAATTGCGAGTCTATTACATGTGCCAGCATGGCCGAAAGCAGCATCGAGGTGAGCATGAATCCCTGACTGAGGGCGATCACCCCGTCGATGTAGAGAGAGCCGCCAAATTTCGGTGCGATTTCATACAGGCTATGACCGGCAGCTCTCAGTGTGGTTTCGATCAAGACCAATGCCCACGCTGCTAAAGCCGGAACCAGGCCAAAACCCACCGCCAGCGCATGTGGTTTGGGAACCGTTTGGAATGCCTGGGCAGTCATGATCAGGCCAATCCAAAGAAGAATCCCAAGCACGGCTTCGATCGGCAAGAATCGCACCACCAGGCCCATTCCGCCGAATGTAATCACGAGCATGATGACTATGGCGTTAAGGACCGAATAGCCCGAACGCGCACCCATCGCCTTCCAGCCCGGATGTCCAATATAGACTGTCGTTGGGAAAGCACTGCCACAAAATGCGCCCACGACGCTGCATAGACCATTGACCAGCAAAGATGAACGCGTTGGGAACCGGTCTCCTCCAGCCTCTGCGCTTTCGAGGTTTTGCAACGCGCCAAGCACGTTGAAAAGGCCCATCGGGAAAATGACCGACATATATTGCCACCCGGTCGCGCTGGTGAGCATGGAAATGAGTGGCCCTGGCATTAGCGCCGGAAGATGCACCCCGAACCAGTTCGTTGGTGCGACGCCGGAGGCAAAGCTTTGGCCAGGAGATCTTATCACCCAAGCTAGAACGACCCCAATCAGTACTGCCGCCACTCCGCTCGGAATGCGCATCGGCAATCGTACGCGCGAGGCATAAGCAAAAAGAATTAACAGCATGGGAACCACCGCAACTGCTGGATGGGCAAAAATCTGGAAAACAAAACCCATGGCGATGAATGTGATAGCAATGCCAGCCAGGGCCGACAGCAAGGCGGCTCGAGGCGTGTTGCGACGAATCCAGTTTCCAAAAAAGGCGCACGCCACCTCGAAAACTCCGTTCAGGAAACAGGCGAAAATTCCCACGTGCCAGGCCAGATTCGAATCTTTGGTCGCCTGATAAACAGGTCCCATCACGAGGAAGATGAAAGCCAACAGGCTGACTGTATTGATACCGTAGGGCAAGGCGGTCACATCATCGCGACCAGTTTCTTTCATGAGCCTTCTGGCTTGCCAGGCATAAAAGAGATTTCCAACTGCAGTCGCGACTGCAGCACCCGGTAAAATCTTCGTCCAGACCAATTCGACGGGAAGCCCACAGACCAACGGGACGAGTGACGAGATCAGCATCAACTGGAGCAGGTTGTCCAGGAATAGCCCAAAGAATCCGTCAAGATCTCCGCGCACGAACCAAGCTTTCATGCCGGGATGTTATAGAACGGCGCATCGGGAATCGAGGCAAACGGTGGCGAGCGATGTGCGGCTATCCATCAAATTTTGCTGATGGTGGATGCTGTTCCTCAGATTTTGATCGTGAATTCAATCACCGGGCTCGGCTCAGCCAATATAGAACCAGTACCAACCAAGCTGAAGCGATTAGGCCGCCAATCATAGACCATCGCAAAATTAATCGTTCCTTCTGCCTCGCGCCTCTGTGCACGCTTCGTCCTTTTCCCGCTGTTAACATAAATGGAGTTCTACCAGATGTGAGGGTTTCAAAAGGGTTTTGTTCCAAAGTTTTGCAGGGCGATTACCGCGCAGCGCGTCAAATTGGTCGGACGCCGAACCAGTCAATACTGACTCTGGATATTGAAGTCCGGATCAACTCCGGGCTTTGGGTCGAGTTTCGGGATATTCTTGAGCGAAGCTCGCCATTCGTTTCAGGGCTGAGTTGAGGCAAGGACAACCCGAAAACCGAAGTTGTGAGATGCAATGGTCGGGGCGGAACTCCGGAACGCAGATCGGCAGTACGTCGCCTCAGCCGTCCAATTCCCACCACGGAACAGGCGGTACGAGCCGGTGAGAGGCCCTTGAGGATCCGTTGCGCTGCCTGCCGGGTACGCGCCATACCAGTCCTGACACCACTCCCATATATTTCCGATCATGTCATACAAGCCCCATCCATTGGGGGCGTAGCTCCCGACCGGCGTGGTTGTGCCAATAAAGACTCCGATCGGATTACTAATGTAGCCCACTGCCGCCTCGTATTCGGCTGTTCCATAGAAGTTCGCCTGTCCGGAGTGCAACCAGCTTCCGAAGTAAAACGCTGTGGTTGTCCCTGCCCGACAGGCGTACTCCCACTCCGATTCCGTTGGCAACCTATAGATAAAATCTGCGGTGATTTGCCCGGTCAGCCGCTCTTGTTGTGTCCTCAACGCACAATAATTGGTTGCATCATTCCAACTCACTTGCTCAACGGGGCGATTCAAATCACCGGTGAAATAGCTGGGATTGCTCCCAACCACACCCAAATAATCATTTTGAGTTACGGGATTTTTCCCAATCCAAAAACCTCGGCCGATTGTCACGATATGCTGTGTCTCATCCGGGTAGCGCAACGCTTCATCGACAGGGCTGCCCATTATGAATGTCCCCGGGGAAATCCAGACCATATTGGTATTCGGAATCCAAACGGCGCGGTAAAAGCGACGAGCGTTGGCCGAGGAAGATGTCGCATCGGAGAACAGTGACAGCGAGTTCGTCAGAACACAATGGCCGAGATGGAACCACATGCTGGTCAGGGATAAACTGTCACTCCACTGAATTTGGCAGGCGGTTCCCGCCGTCCCATGGACCGTGAGCTGCGCTTGTCCTGCCTTCATTTCTATGCTCAAAGCCAGGGGCGTTTGGGCGCTGACCTGTGCCATTAGCCCGGTAAAAATCAGCGACTGCGCGTAAAGGGCTTTTTGCCAGACATGTTTTTTCATAATTCCAGGAATTGGCTGTTGTTTCTCGATCCGATTGCGATCGTACGTTTTCCGTATGCGCGCGGCGTTGGCTTACCCTGGCAACCCTGGTCAGCGACTCGTGGAGGCAATAACACGGATTATTCAAATCCATGGCAACCCTGCAAGCTTGAACATTACCGGACCAAAACCGGCGCGCGAATTCTGTGAGTTTGTACAGTTCGCCGACCGATTTTAAGGAGGTGTTTACTCCATGAGGGAAGGAAGCCTTCCAGACTAAAAGTTTTCCCAAATTCTGCGAGGTCTGAGTTATGAAAAAACCAAGCTCTTGAATTGTTTTTCGATCTCTTTCGTTTCCGAAAAATTACGCCTGTGAAATTGTTTGATTACAGACTTGCAATCGGAGTCCTTTTCGATGATAAAAGCTCTACATCAATGAAGCGGGCCATCTGCATGGTATAATTCAAGACCCATGCGGTTCCGCAGCCGGTTTATTCGAATCGATTCACGCAGTTTATCACCCTACAAACTCAATGAGAACAACCCAACTTTGTGCCCCGTTGCGCGTCGTCCGCGCTATCGCTGCAATCGCATGCCTCATCTGCCCAACGGTAATGGTTCGTGCGGCTCTGCCGGTTCAGCCGGAACAAATTGTGGTCACTCATTTCTCCGGAGTTATCAATTACTATGCCTCACCGCCCACAGCTACGCCAAATCTCGGGAACAATGGATTCGTAGTAACAAAGTTTGATACCCAGACGGGCAACATTGGCCCGCTCATCCCGCCGACCACCTCACCTCCGGGGCTCTGGGATCCGAGTGATACGCCGCCGTATAGCAGTTTTCATAACGAGACCGGTCAGCCCTGGACGGCACAGAGGTTGGGCGAAGTGTTCGGCATCACGGTGGATGACGCGTCGCCCCCTAATATTTATGTGACTGCCACGGAAGCTTACAACATTGTCGGCTCAGCAACTCCTCTGCCCAAAGGCGCAGGCGGGCCAGGCGGCATTTATCGGCTCGATGGCACGACGGGCACGGCCACCTCTGGCAGCCTGCCGAACAACAGCGTCAACGGCCCCGGCATTGGTAATGTCTGTTTTCGCCGCGCGGGCAGCGGAATCGGTTATCTGTATGCCAGTGATTTGGAGGACGGCATGATTTATCGTGTGAATGCCGCGACACTGGCACAGGTCGGGACGCCATTCGATCACGGCGTGCAAGGCCGGCCCAACTTGAGCCTTCCAACCATTGCAGATGACAACACTCCTGGACTTACACAATTTGGACGGCGCATCTGGGGCGTGAAGACGTATCAGAACAAACTTTATTACGCCGTATGGTGGGAGGACAGTCGTAATATCAGCCTTACAGAGTCCAATGAAATCTGGAGTGTCAACCTCGACAACAACGGAGATTTTATCCCCGCGACTGCACAGCGGATCATCAGCATCCCGAACTTTACCACCTTTCAATGGTCGCATCCGATCTCCAGCATTGATTTCTCGCCGAATGGTAAAATGTTTCTTGCTGAGCGTTACTGGCAGTACCTCGGGATGATTCTGAATCCCACTTTTGGCGCGCATCACACACGGATTCTGCGTTATTGGCTTTCCGGGCCCAACTGGGTGACCGATCCAACACCCACTCATCAAGTTGGCGGCGATCCGACACCTTTCTTTGGCAATAACATGCCCGGCGCCAATTCTGCCGGTGGCGTTGCCGTCAATTGCGACGAAAGCGTTTGGGTTACCGGCGACATGTACGCCGGCTCATACAGCACTCCACCCAACATACCATTTGGCCCCAACGATCTGGGATATGTGTACGGCGCTTTGCGGATTCCTATAGGCGGCAACAGCATGTATGCCGGTCTTGGGTATGGCAGTTTCGCTATCGATTACGACATGAACACGAACAGCATTTCCAAGTTCGGGGTCGGGGCAATTGCCACGGTGCGGAATTGTTGCCTCGCGGCGCCTACCGGCCTTGTCGCATGGTGGCCGTTGGATGAACTTGCGGGTGCCACCACTTATGCTGATCTTAGTGGAAACGGCAATACCGCGATCATCCAAAGCGGCGTGTCTTTGGGAGCTTTCCAGAGCCCTGGACCTACAGCCGGCAAAGTCGGCGGCGCCAGCTCATTCATCAATTCTCCAAACCGCGGTCGCGCTCCCAACACCCCTTCGCTCAACTTCGGCAGTGCCAGTTTCAGCCTGGATTGCTGGGTTCGGCCCGCGCAAACCGGCCCCCCGTCATGGCAAACTATCGTGGACAAACTGAATACCGGCACTATTCAAGGTTACACCGTAGGCATTTCCAATGGAAACCTCACTTTGATAGTGGGAGATGGCTCGCTTTACACGCGTATCGGCCCAGCGGTGAATGGCAACGTCTGGAATTTCTTCGGGGTGGCTGTCGATCGCAGCGCAAACACGGTGCAATTCTTCGTTAACGGGGTCGCGGCCGCGCCACAGGCGCTCGTGATTGCTGGAAGCCTGAATAATGCCATCGATCTGCTTATCGGCGCTCCTTACACACCCAACGTCGTGAGCGAAACCAGCATTGATGAATTGGAATTGTTTAATCGAGCTCTTGTGATCGCTGAGTTCAACGCACTCTGGCTTGCCGACAGCAGAGGAAAATGCAAGACCGGCCAGCCGCCTTGCAATACCAGCGTCGTGACAATCACCTGTCCGACTAACATGAACGTGGCCTGCGCGCCGGTCGTTCATTATCCCGCGCCACAGGCGTCCACCACCTGCGGCACCATTACAAATATCACCTGCTCTCCACCCAGCGGTTCTTCGTTCCCCGTTGGTCCGACCATCGTGACATGCACCGCCTACGACTCTCTGGGAAACAGCAACTCCTGTACATTTACTATCACCGTTACGGCAGATATAACGCCGCCGACAATTAATTGTTACTGTTTGGAGTATTCGGCGCATGAAGCGCTGAACGTCCAGGGATGCCACGGAGTTGTGCCTGGCCTCTGCAATTATCTGAGTTTTAATTGCGCCTACGACGATTGCTGTCTGGCAAATTGCGCGCAAAATCCTCCTGCTGGAACTCCGGTTGGGCCTGGGGTTACACCGATCACTTTCGTCATCTACGATTGCGCCGGAAATAGCAACTCGTGCGTGGTGAATATGACCGTGAGCGCTCCGCCCGAAGGCTGCGGAAATCCTTGCACGAACCAGATGTCCTTCCTCACCCTGGCCATGACAGCAACTAACGGAGTGTTCTCTGGCGCCAATGGAACAATCGTGGCTCAGACTGCCGGCGGGCCTTTCCAGCCTCAGAATAACACTGCCTATGGTTCCAAGTTCCCGAACCTGTTCGCATCAAGCGGAATCGTAACAGGATATCTGGCGCAGGTGGACGTGAATGGGTCACTCGCTGCCTCCTTTTACCTCAGCAATTATACGATCACACCAGGCACGATGTTTGGCATTTGGAACATTACCGAGGAGAAGAACACTTACAGCGTCGCCGTATATGATTGCAGCAATGCCCAAATTGCACCGCCTTTTCCCGCTTCCAGTTTTTCATTCGTGGGTTGGGACGATGACGCCTTGTCCGGCAACATTGGTTGGTACCATATGACGTTGATTCCCGCCAGCGGCTTGCTTAACACCAGCCAATTCGCCAGCAGCGGTACTGATTCTGACGCTGCGTTTTGGACCAATCTGCCTCCCAATGCCTGCAAGATAGTTGTCTCCCGCACGGGTGGTGTTGCAGACGGCGTGGTTTTCTATTTCGGCGAGCCAATCCCTTGCTGCAAGATCATTTGTCCTACGAACATCACCGTTACCACGTGTGGCACGGGCGCGGTCGTAACTTACCCCACCCCAGTCGTCAGCAACTGTCCTGCGAGTTCCTCGATTGTTTGCTCGCCCCCCAGCGGGTACAATTTCCCGCTCGGCACTAACACAGTTATCTGTAATGTCCTCGGTTCGGATGGCACGCCCACTGCCGGTTGTCATTTTGATGTCATCGTGTTACCCAAGACTCCGAAGTTTGACGTCATCTGCCCATCCGTTGCGATCAACATCACTGGTTGTCCCCCGGTAATGCCTAACCTGTCCAACTATATCACCATCATTTCCAATTGCCCCTTGCCCTGCCCAATTATCGTCAATCAGAGCATTACGCCCGGCACACCGCTGACTGCGGGCACCCATGTTGCCATCGTCAATGTTTGCGTGTGCCAGACGAATTGCCGCGTCTGTGATGTGACGATCAAGGCGTATCCCAGCAGTTGCAGTCCCACAATTACTTGTCCGCCCAACCAGGTCATCGTCACTTGTGCGAACAGCGCCGTGGGGATTTACAAGGTCAAAGCCAGTTGCTTCAATGGCCCAATCGTTTGCTCGCCGCCATCGGGCAGCGTCTTTCCGCTCGGCACCACGGTTGTGACCTGTAGCGTTACTAACAACTGTGGCGGTGTTGCGACCTGTTCGTTTACGGTTACCGTCAAACGCCCTACGACACGCTGGCCGTGTGACTGGCAGGTCGGTATTGGTATTCCTTACGCGGCCGTGGGCGACGCGACGACTGCGGTGCGCGCGATTGATCCCGGAAGCCCTGCTATTTGCATCTTCCCCAACCCAAATACCCCCAACAGCGGCGCGATCCTGCACCTGGGCCAGGCACAGGTCGTCAGCTTCACTACCGAACTCGATTTCACCGCCGAGGAAGGCTCGGGTATCGATTTTGTTCTGCCGCCTGGACCCTTTAACAGCAACAACATTCCCCTCTTAAGCTTCCGCAGCAAAGGACCGAAAGGTTATTGTGTGAAGTCGATGAAGCGGTTTGCCGACAATCCAGCGGGACTGTTCCGCGCATCGGCGGTCAACACTAATGGCCAATTGCTCGATTCGATCACTCTCACTACTGACGAAGCGAAGACTAACGAGTACCTGGTGATCGGGTTCCAGCCGGGTGTTACCAGTTTTCATGTCACCGTCGAGCTTGACTGCAAGAGTGGCAGCATGAGTGTGGAGTTCGCCGGGCCGGTCACGGCCAGCACTACCCGTAAAGGCTGGGATGGTTGTATCTATGGTCCCGATCGCCCGATCAAAAAGGGGACATCCAAGGTGTATTTTGTTCCGCCCGCCACGCCGGGTGAACCCCCGATCACCGACTTAAATCTATACGCCATCGGCCTCTCCGAAGTGGGCCTCGAACAGCCCACCATCACGGCGGCTGGACGGAAGTGGGGCGACGGCCACGTCACGCTCATGAAGGCCTATGACGATGGTGAGAGCATGAGGTTCTACGTACTCTCCGGCGAGGGCGAGCCTGTCCACGTGGATTTGGGTCATTCGCAATCCTTCGACCTGCGCCTGACAAAATTCGAAACCAACTCGTTGCCTGGTGAGGAACTGCTGACTCGGACCTTGGGGCCGATCAGCGGCCTGGCCGAACAGCCACCCTTCCTCGACGCGCTCTTGCTCAAGGAGTCGGGCGGCCACGTGGAATGTTCCGCCGACCTGAGCAACTTTGGATCGCCTACCGTTCGGGTCGAGATCTTCAACGATCATGTCCTTGTGGCGGGACGCAGTGGAATGCCCGGTGTGCTGGGTCAACCGCTTTTAATCCTGCCCACCTGGCCAGATCGCCTTGGCAAACTTGGCGGGGTCAGCCCATGCCGTAGCGGAACCATTCCACCTGGCTTAATCATGCTGCCAGGAAATAGCGCTGGTGAACCTCCAACGGTTGTGGATGGGGACGAGTTTCGCATCGTGGCCGAGCTTCCACCGGGCGCGCCGCATCCTGATTACTACAGTGGCTTCGACTTCATCGCCACCGAGGATGGCGATTGGGGCGTAACCGAATTGACACGAACCACAAGCTGCGTTCCCGCGCCAGTCGCTCTTCTCCGGGCATCGGGTGGGGTAAGCGTTACGTGGACCGACCAGAAGTTCCGTTTGCAAGGCTCAGAGCGCGTAAACGGCCCATGGTTCGATCTCGGAGTGGACTCGCCGGTTCTGTTGCCGTCCAGTTCAACTGCCCGATTCTTCCGGCTTGCCTGCGACTAACCTGGGCGCGCTTACAAACCTCGAAAGGCCTTCAACAGCCTTTCGAGATTTTAATATTCCGGAAGGTCGAAAAAAGTTGCTGAGCCCGGGGACGGAAGCACTTCGGAAAAATGGAGGTGCTACCGGGGTGCGGCCGAGGACGGCCGCACCCCGGCACATACGGCTAATGCGCGAATTTTAGTCGGACGGGGTGCTTGAGGTCTGCAGTCTAAACTGTCTGGTTGGTCACGTTCACTTCCAGGTTTACGTCGGTTTTGTTGCTTTTATCCCAGAACAATCGCAAAGCAATATAGCCGACGAGCGGAGTTAATCCGACGAGGGCGATGCCAAGATCGAAGGAGTGTGTTTGATCCACGTGGCGTCCAAAATATTTGTGCACGGGGGAGGAAACGGCCCAAACAATCGTTGCGATCAGGCCGGTGATTTTGCCGACATGACGCGAGGAAATTTCCTGCATGAACGAGTAGTAGCAGGGATAAACCCCAAGCGCTCCCGCGCCAACCAGGAGCAATGAAGCCAGCAGCAGCCAGCCCTTTGGCAGTATCGCAACCAGCACTGTCAGCGAGGTCAGCACCGAGCAGAACAAATAGACTCGGGATTTTGCGGCATGGGGGCTAAGGCCCCGCCGGGCCAGCCAAAGTGAAATTGCGCCGGCCCCGATACATCCGATGTCGGTCGCGATAAAGTAAACCGAGTTGAAGAGAAGCGCGTCGCGCTCACTGTAGCCGCGGCCGGTTTGGAGGAACATCGGGAGCCATACGCGCAGAAGCTGCCAGGTCGTGTGAATGGAAAAAAGCAGGGTTAGCGCAACGACAAATCGGCGGCTAAAAATTGCGCTCCATGCCGTTGCTGTGCTACCGGTAACCTCGGACTGATTCGCGTTCGATTGCGATGTCACGATCAGATCACGCGCCCGGATGGACATCAGCCACGCTGCGACCCAAACCAATCCGAACGCCGCCACCACCTGAAACGGCAATCGCCAGCTTCCTGGCGCATCGGTCATCATTGCCCGCATGACAAGTGGAGTGATGACCGCGCCGAGGGATGCGCCACTTTGCAGCACGCCGTTGCCCATCGTACGATCCTGTGGCGACAGTAGGAGATGTGTTGTCTTCAAAGCGCAGGGCCAGTGGCCGGCCTCAAATAAGCCAAGCAAGGTGCGACAGAGAAGGAGTTCCTTGAAATTCGACGTATGCGCGGAAAGAAAGCCCATCAATGACCATCCAAACAACACTGCCGGATACAACCAGCGAGTACTCACGCGATCGGCGGTGAATCCGAAGAGGAGCGAACCGAGGGCGAAAGCCCAACCAAAGGCGAGTTCCAGCACTCCATAATTTTCCTTCGATAGATGCAATTCGTTGGTGATGCGGACGGCAGCGTTCGCCAGCGTCTGGCGATCCATGTAGTTGATAGTTGTCGCCAGCAGCAATAAACCGCAGACCCACCATTTCCAGGTGCCGGAACGAGGTGGGGAAGCTTCGTTCATGGGTTCAACGATGAGCACTCGCTGGCAACCTTAGAGGAATCGCGCAGAAAAGGTATAAAAACCGCGGAACCATACAAACCACAGAGGTGCGAAGAGCACAGAGATCTGAGAGGCACGATTTGAGCGGTAGAGTGCGGCAAAGCCGAAACCAGAAATCGCTGAGGAGCGAAGAACGAAGAGAAAGCGGAAAGAGGGAATTCTACGATGGATTTTTCCTGACTCGTGCCTCTGTGTTCTTCGCGCCTCTGTGGTTCACTCTTTCTGCGTACTCCCTGGGAAGGATTGCTTTCGCTCATGGGAAGTAATCCGGAACTTTGGCAAGACGTTTCCCGTCGATCATCTCTTGCAGGTATGTGCTCACCCTGCTGACAATCCGATTAATGAATTCCTTCCCTTGCGGTGCTGTGGCCAGCGATGGTTTCTGATCGGCTTGATCGGTCCAAATCCTGGTGCGGACATTCTCTGGAAATGCCGCCAGGGCAAAAGCAGTCTCGAATTCCTGGGCATGGCCCGGAAGATCGTTTGGCAACTCATGGCCGCTCTTGAGCAACTCTTTGGCATCGGCGGTAGTTAACACATCCCAATAGGAAAGGAAATGGAGATTGATCTGGTTAAGCCGCAAAAATTGCTCCCACGTGCCGTTGATCGGAGCGGTGTTGCCGCCGTGTCCGTTCAGCACCAAAACATTCCTAAACCCAGCCCGCGTGACGCTTTCGATTAAGTCGGACAAAACGGCGAGAAATGTTCCAGGTCTCAGCGACAGCGTGCCTGGATGCCGCATATGATGTTCGCTAATGCCAGCCATCAAGCCTTCGGCGACCACCACGTGCGGACGAAGCCGTTCGGCCACTGCGGTCGCAATGTGGCAAACGCTTCGCCAATCGTGTTCCATCGCCAGGTGTTCGAGATGTTGCTCGATAGCCGCGAGAGGAATGATGCATGCTTTCAGCTCTCCCGACTGCATCCGCTCGCGGAATTCGCGCCGTGTATGTTTGCGTTGCAAAATCTCGGGCGCGTTCATGGGGTTTTCCATATCTCGATGCCCGTTGGCTCCGGGATATCTTCAGTGAGGATGTTCCAGGTCGCGCCCATTTCACGCATCTTGCGATAATCCCGTGGCCGATAAGTAATGGTCAACTGAGGTGTGTTCATCGGCCTACCGCCTTGCATGCGGGATTCCATTTCAGCGTCGAGAATGCCGGTAACCAGCAATGTCCGCTCGACAGGATAGGGCGCGCGCCGCTCGCGGAAATGGGTTTGAATAGCATGCGAGAGCGCTTTGAAAAGATTTCGGTTATTCCATGGACCCACGTAAAAGCTGGTCGCGCGCGGCTCCTGTTCGCTGTCCAGACGACATGCAAAGTGCCACTTGGTGCCGCCGCCCGTGGCGGCCGCAAGCACTATCGCTCGGAGTCCGTCGCGATAGTGGAGCAGGATGCCGTGAGAAACAAAAGGCGCGCCCGTATCGCCTGGCTCTGGCGGGCGGATGAGCTCTTTCGCGGGTTTGCGTCCGGAGTTTGGTTCTGCATCCAAAGCAGCTTGCGCCAAAGCCGGAGACCACAGCCCTTTTTCCGCGGCTTTCCAAAGGGCGTCCCCTTCAAGGAATTGCACACGCGCTACACCCGTCTCGTAACCTCGACGCGCTTCGACCATCGATTGAAGGACTTCCAGGCCATGAAAATCGTAGGATTCCACACCACCTCCGTGGATGGAAACTGCCTCCTGGATTTTTGCGCGCGGTGGCAATTCCAAAGGTGGACGTCGTTGCGCCAGCGGGACGGAACTTCCGGCCATGAAGGGAATCTTCATCGCGCGGGCCGTGTCGTACATTTCTTTTGCCCATTCCCAACGATACGAAAGATGCTTGTCGCTGAAAATGGGCGCCACTTTGCGGTTTTGTCGAAACACCGCGACGATTTCGTCAAAAAAGCGTTTCCGCGGGTATTCTTGCTGGCCTCTCTTGTTGATGGGATAGCTGCCATGCTCGCCAATGGAAAGAACCGCATCGACTGCGAGCTTGTCGCCTCCCTGGCAAAGCGCATCGGCAATGGTTTTGTAGATTGGAATATTGTACTTGGCCGCAAAAGCGCGGCCCAGTTCACCGTCGGGAAACTGGTCAACGTAAAGGCTCACCACGTCCATGCCGGAGGAAATCCATTTGCCATTGAAAAGGTACGGCGCGACGAAATTCTCGAGAATCACCTGCGCGTGACTCCGGTAAGTAAATGCGGTAATCACCGCGCCAACTTTAAGGCGTTTGTGGCTGGCAGCCATCAAATCAAAGGGCAGACCAGACGAAATCATCAGTCCGCCCGCAATTTTTGCGCTGCGCTGGATAAAGTCGCGACGACCGATTTTTGAATAAGTGCTCATTAAGAAATTAACAATTCAAGCATGTAACCTCAGTTTCGTACTCCTATTTGTCCGTTAATTGCGTTCCGTGAGAAAACGCGTGAAGCTGATGTTGCTCGACCGCTGCGGTTTTCTGTTGAAACGGCTTGCCGCCCATTTCGATGTAGACTTTTTCGATCTGCGACGAAAGAAAATCACCAGCGTAACGCGCGATTGCTTTTTCTTTGAGCAATGCTGCCCTGATGTTCTCAATGGCTGCCTGCAACTCCTCAGGCTTTTTGCTGGAAAACTTTTTTACCTGCTTTCGCAGTTCGACAAAGAAAGCCTGTTGATCTTCCAAAACCTGTGCGGTTCCCATGGGACCATGACCCGGGCAAATCGTTTTCACATCGAGTTGTTTCGCCAATTCGAGCGTCTTGATCCATTGCTCCGAGTCGCCGTCTGCAAGATAATTATAAGGACCGTTCACACAAGCGTCGCCCGTGAACAGTATTTTTTCCTTCGGCAACCAGGCAAAGCCATCGCCATGCGTATGTGCGACGCCAAAGTAGAGCAATTCGACACGATGTTTGCCATCGTCGAAAATCATGTCTTTGTTGTAAAGCAGAGTCGGCGGTTTCAACTTGCTGTCGGCAACATCTTTGCGGTTTTTTACGGTGTCTTCCCAACGGCCAGGTTTTCCGCCGTAATAACCGGTCTCATACTTCTTCATTTCGGCAATGACGCCGGCGTGCGCGACCGGCACCGCCCCGTTTTCCACCCAGACCTGGTTGCCATAAGCGTGGTCGCCATGATGATGCGTGTCGAAAGCGAAGCGGATCGGTTTGTCCGTGACGGCTTTGATCTTCGGTATGATCTCCCGCGCGCCCGAAGGAAAGTTGCCATCGATGACGAGCACATAATCTTCAAAGATGATCCAGCCATTGTTGCAATGTCCATTGCCTTTGATGTCCCCTTCATGGAAAAAAACACCCGGCGCGATTTGCTCAGCCTTGTTGACTTCGGCGATGGACACAGCCGCACGCAAAAAATGAGCTGTGAGAAGGATAAGCCAAACTGTTCTCTTGGGAGAATTCATAGCCGGAAAATCCAGGAAAACCTTTCGCTGGTCAAATGAGAAAGACGCCGTGTTGATTTGGCTCTTGCAGCGTCGGTCAAATTGACAAATCGGAAAAAGCCCGCGCTCACCCCGACCCCCGAGGAGAGGGAGCGTCGTCGGCAGTCTGCGTAGGCAAGGTGAGCCTCATGCAGAGGGAGAAATATTCGAAAATGAAAATTGCGGCTGCCGCCTTATTGGCGACAGCCGCATTGGCTGCATAAGGATCAGATCAATGCCTGGCGTAAGTTACCTGACTTGCAGTCTGTCGGTGACGTTACGGCCGCCGACGGCCCGTTGCACGGCGGTTTCGATCGCCCGCCGTTGCCGTTCGTTTTGCACGTTTCCTTCCAAAATCACACGGCCTCCTGACACGGTAATGTTAACCATGGGCAAGAGGGAGGGTAGAATCGTGTCGGTTCGTAATTCCTGCAAAATCCGTTGCGCTGTTGAGCGGTCCGGTTCGTCGAGTCCCTGAACATGCAGGTTAAAGATGGTTCCTGGTGAAGCCACATTCACAACGTCGGGAGTTGTGGAATAAACTCGTGAATCATTGGCCCCTGTGGGTTGTACCGTGACCTGGGTTTGATCGTTGACCTCGTAGACGCCGGCGGTATTGCGTACAACGTTGTCAATAAATTGGCGGTCCTGCTCGGTTGGAACGGTGCCGGTCAAAGTAACCGTGCCATTTCTCGAATCGAGATAGAGGTTGCGAACGGCAGTAGAGACGGCGGGATTTTGGTTCAATGCATTGCGAATCGTGGCGATCAATGCGCGATCCGCATCGGTCATGAGCTGAGAGGAAGCGGCTGAACCCTGCGTAACCGTGTACGACGGCGATGGAGTAGCAGTGACTGTGGTACCGTAACTTGGCGAAGAAATGACCTCACGGCTTGTGTAGGAAGGCGTGGTGCCATAAGTGGGGGTAGAGCTGTATGGATGGTCGGGGTAAGTGTCGCAACCCGCAACCAGCAGGCCGATGGAACCCAATGTGAGTAATATTTTCATAAGCAAATTCCTTTACATTTATGATCCAACATCAGCTACCAAGAGACTGCAATGCCATGGGGTTTTGTATCTAAGCCGGAACGGAAAGAATTCACTGAAGCAAGCTCGAACCAAATGGCGCTCAGTTCTGTCTGCTCCATCGGATGGAAGAGACAGTGCTTGAGGCAGCCCTGATCCCAGGATAACGTGAAAAATCTTGCCAACGGTCAGCGACCTCTCCAGAGTAAAAGGCACAATGGAGAGATGGCAGAGTGGTTTAACGCGCACGCCTGGAAAGCGTGAGTGGGTTTATCCCCACCGGGGGTTCGAATCCCCCTCTCTCCGCCAGTTCAATAAAAATCTGCTACGGTTTGTTACAGCAATGAACGACGATTTTACGAAAAGAGGTTATCTGCTGCTGGAAGGCTGCAAAAACCTGATTGGTTCTCCCAAATATCAGAAGAAGGCGGAGCTTCCCGCACCTGCGTCTTTACCGCCTATTACCGGTGAGATGGCTATTGGTGATCGCCTCACTATTCACGAACTGGCGGCCCTTCTGAAGCAGACACCCTACCAGATCGTTGCGGACCTCATGGAATTTGGCGTGTTCGCCAGGCTGGAGGACCAAGTCGGGTTTGGATTCCTCACAAAAGTCCTTCGCAAGTATGGATTCGCCCCAGGATGGCGTAAATAGGTCACCCACTGAAATGAGAGGCGATAACAACAATTCTGATTCGGAGTTGTTGAGGTGCGGCTCACAGGAGGCGCTTTACAATTTCGATGTGAAAACGTAGGTCCCGGAACCGATCGTCAGAAGAGCGCGATCACCTTCGATCCGCAGGAATTTGATGCCCTTGGCCTGGGCTAATTTCTGACCGCTCTCGGTAATGACCGACTCGTCTTTGGCCGGCAGGTAAACCGTTGCGGTGGTGTTGGGCGGAATGGTGGTTTCAAGATCGAAGCTGTCGGTTGTGCGTTTCCACGATGTGGCGATGCGCCCATGAATGGAATCATAATGGGCACGCACCCAATCGATGGGCTTCGAGTTCGAATCACCGACGGGTGAGGGAGGCAATGGGCGGATCAAGATGCGTTTATATCCCGCGCCATCCGAATCGATGCCGGCCAGGGATGCAAACATCCACTCACAAACTGCTCCGAACGAATAATGGGAGAACGAATTCATCGCGGCATTCTGCTCGCCACCGAAACCCTTGTCTTTTGTATAGCTATTCCAACGCTCCCAAATAGTCGTCGCGCCATTTGCAACTTCAAACCCCCAGGACGGGAATTTCCGGCTCTGCAGCAGGCTTGCTGCAAGTTCGTTTTCCCCAACCGAGCTAAGAACCGGCAGGAGGGGACGGGTCCCGAGGAACCCAGTTGCGATGCCGGAGTTGGTTTCGTTCGAAGCCTCGCGAATTTTGTTGGCGAGTATTTTCCCGGATTGGGTTCGTAGATTCTCAGGCAGGAGATCCATCCAGAGCGCGAGGGCGTAAGCAGTTTGGGTGTCCACTGTCAGGGAGCCATCAGGCTTTACATATTTTTTGTTGAAAGCTTCTTTAATCTCACTGAACAGTTGCTGGTATTCTGAAGCTTGGGGGCCTTTGCCGATTGCTTGTGCCATCTGAGCCATCAGATGTGTCGAGTAGGCGAAGTAGACTGTGTCAATGTATTCCAACGGAGTTTTCCCACCCAGGGAAAGCCAGTCTCCCCAATCATTACCGTGCGCCACTCCAAGAAAATCTTTGCTGGTTTTCCTGCGCCACTCGATAAAGCGTGTCATGGGTTCCCAACAGCGTTCGATAATGCGGGTGTCGCCATAGGCCTTGTACACGGTCCAGGGACAAATGACGCCGGCATCGCACCATGCGGCGCCAAAATCCCAGCCGTGTTGAAAAGGGAAGGGCGCATAGCCAGGAAAAGCTCCGCTTGGTCTTTGCGATTCCATCAATTCACGAATCCATTTGCTGTAGAACGCAGCGACGTCAGCATTGTACGTGGCGGTGCGCACATAAATCTGGGCATCGCCGGTCCAGCCAAAACGTTCATCCCGCTGCGGACAATCGGTAGGCAAATCCAGAAAATTAGCGCGCTGAGTCCACACAATGTTCTTGAAAAGCTGATTTACCGTTGGGTCGGAGCATTCGAAATTGCTGGTCAATGGCGTATCCGAGTGCAGCACAATGCCGGTGATAGCTCCCAAATCCGGCTCTCCGGGATAACCGGTTAATTCGACATATTGAAAACCGTGGAAAGTGAAGCGCGGGATGTATGTTTCGCCATTAGGATCGCCGCGCAGAACATAGACATCGGTAGCTCGGGCTTTGCGAAGGTTCTCGGTCATCAATCGACCATCAGGATGCAGCATTTCGCCGTGGCGCAGGCGGACCGTGGTTCCGGCCGGGCCTTTAACCTTTAACGCAACCACGCCGGCAAAATTCTGGCCGAGATTGAAAATGTAAACGCCATTGGTCGGGGTTGTGATGGCGACCGGTTTGATTTGCTGAATGCGCTTAACAGGCACGCCGGGATAAGCTTCGAGCCTGCCCGGGCGCTTAAAGCGGAGGTCCACCTCACGCCCCTTGATCTGCACATTCTGGCCCGACTCCGGATTTTGAAATTCATAAAAAGTCGCTTTCGCTTCGCCATTATCTTCGGCTCCAATGGCCGATTCCCATTTGCTCACGTCAAATCCGGGGCGGGACCATCCGGTCATTTCTCTTTGAGCATCGTAGAATTCTCCCATGAGAAAATCAGCCTCCTGAATTGGTCCTTCACCAGTGACTTTCCATGACTTGTCGGTTGAAATGATTTGTGTCGAGCCATCGCGGTATTCGATTTCGAGCTGCGCAAGGAAAGCCGGGGTTTTACCGTAGCTATAACGCCCGATGCGTTCCGTTCCGATTCCTGTCAAAAGTCCGAAACCCAGATAACCCGAATACCACCCATCGGCAACCCATGCGCCGAGAGCATTTGCGCCAGCTTTAATCTGTGAGGTCAGATCATAAGCACGGTAATATGCGCGCATGTGATAATCAGTCCAACCGGGCGCAAAATACTCATCGCCGATCCGCCGGCCATTCAAATGAAGCTCATAAATCCCCAAAGCGGTCGCATAAAGCGTCGCGCGTCGAACGGATTTAGCCTGCCCGACAAACTCCTTTCTATATTGGTGCGCCGCGGGAAGATAAAACAACTTGGTGTCTTTCGAAACCGTTTTTAAGTCGCGAAAACTGATGTATTGGGCTTTCCAATCGCCCGGTTTGAGCAATCCCATCGTCCAGGTGGCGGTTGCGCTCCACGCTGAAGCATGGCCATCCTCGTCCCACATCTTTACCTTCCAAAAACAAGCCTTTCGAGAAGGAAGTGGTTTGCCACGATAGACGATGTTGATCGTTTCATCACCCGGTAATTTGCCGCTGTTCCATAAATCGCCGGATTCCTTGTCCAGTCCTGCGTGTTCACTGGAAACCAGAATTTGAAACGCAGTTTGTTTTCGTCCGCGATCATGAGCATCTGAATCGATACGCCAGCTCAACCTTGGCTGTGGCTCATCGATGCCCAGGGGATTTTCAAGGTACTCGCAACGCAGGTGCACAGGCTTAAGGCTCGCCTTCGCCCCGGCCCTCTCGCCCACGAGAGGGAGTGATTTGGATGTCGTTGCGTCAGCGGCGCAAACACTGCCGTTAAAAACGGCCAGGACGGCACTGAAACAAAGCGCCGTCAGGAGGCGCGACGGTTTTATGCGCGACAAATTCACGTTAGAGGGCGCGGTAATTCCGCGCAGGTGGGGGCGAGCAAAGCCCAGCGACAATCCAGAATTGAGCTGTTAAAAATTAAATTGCTCAATGTTGTCTTTATTGAAAATAAATGGCTTCCCGAGCAACACGTTATCGCCTTTGACTTCCAGTTGCCCCAGTCGTCCGCCTTTAAAGTTTGTGACCCCCGGTTTGAGCTCACCCTTAGCGACCGCCACGGCAGCCTGGACGGTTAAGTATCCGAGGTTTTCAGTATTCCAAAGAATCACTGAAGGTGTGATGCCATCGCGAACGTAGCGCTTGTTATCATTTGGCAGACCAAGACCGACGACCTTAACATCTTTGCGCCCACTTTGTTTTACCGCTTCCGACGCGCCCGGAACTGCCGGGGAGCAAATGGCCATCAAGAGCTTCACTTCGGGATTTGCATTCAAAATGGCGGTCGCTTCGGAGAAGGCTTTATCTTTTAAATCATCGCAGGGCCGCAATACGGCCATCTTTATATCCGGGTATTTTTCCGCGCGCCGCTGCTCGATGTATTTCTGCCATTCATTCATATTAGCGGCAGTCAGTGAAGCAGTGATGATGGCGAATTGGCCTTTGCCGCCCAGCACGCTGGCCGCTTCATCCATGAGAGTGAATCCGATGCCCTCAGGTGTGGCCTGGTTGATCAGGAAATCGCGCGCATCAGGTTGGGCGTCGGAATCCCAGGTGATCACCTTGATTCCCTTTTCGCGCGCCTTGCGCAGAGCGGTCGAGATCCCTTCCCGATTTTCAACGGCAGCGGCAATCACGTCCACACCTCTGGTGATCCAGGTCTCGACGATCTCATTTTGCCTGGCTGGATCGGGATCGGTGGGTCCATCCCAGAGCAGCTTGACGTTTAGTTCGCGGGCCGCTTCGTCAGCGCCTTTTTTGCAGGAAATAAAATATGCGTTGCCTTTGCTCTTGGGCATGACCGCGACGGTAATTTGTTTACCGCCGGCCGTTTTGGCTTCGCTGCCCCGGTCCGGCTTGCCGCAGCCAGCGAGGCCCAGGAGGAAGAGAGAAAGGATGAGCAGGTGAGCGGTGGCTTTCATGTTAGATGCCCTTTACTGCCGAAGAATGGCGTAGAGGTCGAGCAGAAACTTTCCTGGCGACGGCCTCAACCGTGAGCACTGCCAGCAACAAAGCGCCAGTCAATATTCCTGCTAATTCGCCTGGCTGATCGGATAAAGTCAGGCCAATCTTCAACACAGCCAGCGCCAAAACTCCGAGCAGGGTGCTATGAACAGAGCCCGTGCCGCCAAAGATCGAGGCGCCACCTAGAACGACCGCAGTAATGGCTAGCAACTCGTAACCCGTCCCGGCATCTGCCTTGGCCTGTCCCACACGAGCAACATAAACCAAGGCAGCCAGGGCGGAAACGAAGCCCGACAGGATATAGGCCAGCGCGAGACGCTTCCGCACTGGAATGCCTGCATAGCGCGCGCCTTCAGGAGAGAAGCCAATCGCGCGAAAGGACCGCCCGTAGGTCGTTCGATGCACCAGCAACCAAATAGCGACGCTCACTGCCGCGAAAATTGGAAGCTGAGCGGGCACTACCCCAAACAGATAACCCTGGCCCAGAAACAAATAGCTTTTTGGAAAATTCGTGAAGTTATCAACGCCTCGAGTGAGTGCCTCCGCCAAGCCGCGAAAAAGAGAGAACGATCCTAAAGTGACAATCAGCGGTGGCAGATTTAACCGTGTAATGAGCAACGCGTTCAAGCCTCCACCGGCCGCGCCTAGCACCAGCGTGCATCCCGCCGCAAGCATTGGGGGCATCCCTGCGTCCCGCCAAAGCTTTCCCATGACGACGGCACAGAGCCCGAGCATCGAACCGACCGAGAGATCAATTCCGCCGGTGATAATCACTGGTGTCATCACGAGCGCCAGCAGGCCAATTTCTGTGCTCAAACGGAGCACTTCGAACATGTTTCCCTGGGTGCCAAAGTTCGTTCCAGTTTTGTTGAAGATCAGAATCTCGAGCCCCAATACACACACGAGCATGGTCTCGAATCGAAAGAACTCTTTGTGTTTCATTTATTGTGGCCTTTTCAACTTAATGAACTTCTCGAAGCACGGACTGTTCTCCAGCCGTCCGCGGTTACAGCCAGTAAAATGATTCCGCCTTGCAGGGCTTTCTCCCATTGAGGTGGAAGTCGCAGAAAAACCAGGGCCGGAGCAATGCACGCCAAAAGAAGCACACCGGCAAGGACTCCCCAAAGGCTGCCCCTCCCGCCTGAAATGGCCACCCCTCCAACGACGGCAGCGGCAATAGACTGCAACTCTAACCCGGTCCCGGTTCTCGGATCCACATCGTTGAAGCGCACGGCATTCAGCAACGCCGCCAAACCTGTCAACGCTCCCATGATCACAAAAACACCAAAGGTCACCACATGCGGTCTTATTCCAGCCAGCCGTGCCGCTTCGGCATCTGAGCCCACGGCGTAAACAAACCTGCCGGCAGAAAGATATTTGGTCCCTAAAACCATGATGGTAAAAACGAGCGCGGTAATGAAAAGCACGGCGGTTTGTCCTCCGGCCTGACCCAACCCGAACCACTGAAATGTCTCAGGAAGGTCGTGCACGAATTCGCCTTGCCGCCACCAGCGCAACCCTTCGCGCCAGGTCACCATCGTTGCCAATGTGACCACAATAGATGGCAGGCCCAATCCGGCTATCAGAGCGCCATTGAATGCGCCACAGCACGCGCCAGCGCCAATTGCGGCCAAGGCCGCTAAAGGCATTGGCCAGTGGGCCTGAATCAACAGCCCTGCCAGGATGCTGCAAAACGCGAATTGTGAGCCCACGGAAATATCGATTTGCCGGGAAATAATGACCAGAGAGATCCCGCACGCTACAAGCAGCACCGGAATTACCGTGGAGCAGATCGAAAGCAATTGTCCGCCGCGGAAGAAACCTGGAGCCAGCAGCGCTAATACAAGTAGCAACGCGCCTAACGCCATGGCTACCGACCACTCGCGGAAATGAGATCTCAGGTGTCGCATCATGGCGAGGCTTTCTTGCTGGGATTTGTGTCAGTTGAATCCTGAAGTTTCATTTGATTGCTTCCCCAGGGCTGCGGCCATTACCGTGCGGGCGTCCGCCCCAGCGCCATCGAAAATGGCCGTGATCTTTCCTGCGCGCATCACGGCGATGCGGTCACTCATGCCAAGAATTTCCGGCAACTCGGATGAAATCATCAGCACCGCCATCCCCTGGGCCGCGAGCTGCCGAATCAATTTGTGGATTTCGGCTTTGGCTCCCACATCGACGCCTTGGGTCGGTTCATCCAGGATGAGCATTTTCGGCGCGGTCGCCAGCCAACGGGCGAGCGCGACCTTTTGCTGATTGCCCCCGGACAGAGCGCCAACACGCGTCTCAGGCGACATGGTCTTGATTCCGAGATCGCGAATGTAATTTTGCGCCAGTGCTCGTTCTGTTCCAAAGCGCATCCAGTTTTGTGGAAATAACCGTGCAAGGATTGCCATCGTGATATTGGCGGCAATCGACATTTCCAGAATGACGCCATGGCGGCGGCGATCCTCGGGCAGGTACGCCAGTCCGGCTGCAACCGCATCGCGAGGAGAACTGACTTCGAGCCTTTTTCCTCCCAGTTCGATCGAACCGGAATCTGCTGGCGTGATACCGAAAAGAACGCGCGCGAGTTCTGTCCGACCGGCGCCAACCAGACCTGCCAATCCAAGAATTTCACCCGCCCGAATATTGAAACTGACACCTTGAATACCTGCGGCGCGGCAGCCAAGGTCACGCACGGAGAAGGCTTGCGGACCTGGTTTGTTTTCCGCCGGTGGAAAAAGAGCCGAGACTTCGCGCCCAACCATCAGGTGAATCAGTTCAGCGTGGGTGAATGTGTCCGATTCAGGAGGCGCAATCGTTTTGCCTGGAATAGCAGCCTCCTTAGGTTGGCTGCTTCCAATCAGCCGCGTGCCGACGGTTTCTCCGTCGCGCAAGACGGTGACACGATCGGCGATTTGGAAAATTTCCTGCAGCCGGTGTGAAATATAAATGATGGCTACGCCGTTTGCTCTCAAGCCCCTCATGAGAGCGAAAAGCAAATCAACCTCCTGGCCGGTCAAGGATGCGGTCGGTTCGTCCATCAGCAGTATGCGCGCACCGGCGCCGAGTGCGCGGGCGATCTCGACAAGTTGCTGTTGCGGCATTGAGAGCCGGCGAACCTCGGTTTCCGGCTCGATCTCTGCACCCACGCGCCGCAAAAGTTCCACAGCGCGCGCGTGTCGATCGTCCCAGCGAACCAATCGAGTGCCAGAGGGTTTTTCCAACGCAATCGCAATGTTTTCGATGACTGACAGATCAGGAAAAAGAGCCGGTTGTTGGTAAATCGTTGCAATCCCAAACGCATGAGCGGAAGCAGGCTTTAAATGGGTGACAGCCTCGCCATCGATCTGGATTGTGCCGCCGTCCGGCTGATGCGCGCCGGTGATGATTTTGATCAGGGTTGATTTTCCCGCGCCGTTTTCGCCTACCAACGCGTGCACTTCACCCGGCAGAAGTTCGAGGGAAACACCCTTCAACGCACGGACAGCACCGAAAGATTTCGTGATGTTGGAAAGGCGGAGGAGAGGGTCTGTCATTCGTGATGCGCTCTCTACACGAGAGCAGGAAACAGGAGCCGGCTGAGACATCGTGTTATACGGAAGGGTCTCGCGAAGCGTTTGGAGTGCGCTGTATTCCGGCGCTTTGGATTTTCTGTCGAATGCGCTTTGTGTTCTGAATAGTTGGAAAGACTGAAAAAAGAAGAAATGAAAAGCGCCGGAATACGGGCGCACTCCAAACGCTTCGCGCGGTTCGGTTGCAGTTTTAGCAGGCTGCGGCTTATCTTCGGGCGAGTCGTGGTAACGTTCACTTTATCGCGATTTGAATCGGGCACGCTCATCTTCTTTTGCTAAGAATTTCCTTCTCATGTCGCTTTACCTCGGCCAGCCATGCGCTGCCAACTGGCACGCCTTTGCCCTCGCAGTAGGCATCCCACACTGCACCGGCAGGCAAGGTCCTGGCTTCCTCCTGCAGGGCGAGTCGCGTGGTGTGGTCGCCAGTTAATTCGGCGCGCACAATACTGGGCGGAGTAAGCAATCCCAGTAACAGCGCGCGCAACATATTGCGCGTGCCGATCACCCAGGCGGCTACCCGGTTGATACTTGCGTCGAAATAATCCAACCCAACATGAATACGCTCCCAATCATCATTCGCGACAATCTCGCGCGCGATAGCCAGAAGATCGTCGGTGAGCGTCACCACATGATCACTGTCCCAGCGCACGCCACGGCTTACGTGCAACATAATTTCGGGGAGAAACTGGAGCACGCTGGAGATTTTATCCGCAATGCTTTCGGTCGGGTGATAATGACCGGCATCGAGGGTAAGCAATTGTTTGCGGGAAATCGCATAAGCCAGATAAAACTCGTGCGAACCGACAACATAGCTTTCCGAGCCAATTCCAAATAGCTTTGGCTCCACGGAATCGAGGTTCAGTCTGGATGAAATCGGGACTTTAAAGATTGCGTCGAGCGAGCTAACCAGCCGTTCGCGCGGACCTTTGCGATCCGCGGGAGTATCTTTGTAGCCGTCAGGAATCCAAACATTCGTAACGCAGGGAGTTCCCAGAGCACGACCGAAAGCCGCGCCAATTTTGCGGCAGGCGATGGCGTGCTCGATCCAGAATTCGCGGATCGCCCTATCCTGATGTGATAGGGTGAAGCCGTCGGCCGCTTTGGGGTGCGAAAAAAAAGTGGGGTTGAAATCCAGGCCAAGACGGTTGTGCCTGGCCCAATCTATCCAGCGACTAAAATGTTCTGGCTCGAGAGCGTTTCGATCTATCCGCTTTCCATTCGTTTCAGCATAAGAGCTATGCAGACTCAATCGATGTTTGCCGGGAACGAGCGAAAGCGCTTTTTCGAGATCGGCGCGCAACTCGTCCGGATTACTGGCCTTGCCGGGATAGTTTCCGGTCACAGCCATGCCACCGCCTAATTGATCGCCACTATTTTCGAACCCGCCCACATCGTCCCCTTGCCAGCAATGCAGGGATATGGGGATGCGCGCGAGTGTGCGCAGGGCTTTGTCGACATCCACTCCGGCACGGGAATATTGGTCTTTGGCCAGCGTGAATGTTTTTTGGATTTGTTTGGTCATGGAAAGATTCGCTTGCGTTTTCAGACTGGCTGCAAGCTTATGCACCAATGCGGCCTGATATGGCTAGCTGAATCACTTTCATGAGGCCAGCTTTACAGGGAGTTTGCACCAGCGCAAGTCAGGTTCATTTTGCGTCCGGAGCAGTGAACGCCGATTGCGTTGTTGTTGAGACCAACATCGCGTCTTCATTCCGATCGAGGCGAAGGATTTCCTGAAAGTGTTATGACGGGCGGAACAGCAGCCAATGTAGGCTGAAGTTTTGTTGGGAACGTAGATTGGAACTGATGGGCCAGCGTCCAGCGAAGATCCTGCTGCAATCTCGTCACTCCAAACAATATGAAGAACAGATCGGCGAACACATCCAACCAGCACAGGACCGCGGGCAGGATGACCACCGCGAGCATTGTCAGGGCAGGGGCGAAATTCGGTTTTTTCATGTTCAACGCCAGCCAGAGACCGAACCAGAACAAGGCAAAAAAATCAGCCACAGCGCGCACTGCCGTGATCCCGCTCATGGCAAAGCCAGCACCGCCGGTTATCACTTGCTGAAAACTGTTTGAGGACAAACCGGAAATTACCGTAACAATCACCGGAACGAAGAGCATCGAAACAAACACGACGACCGGCCATAGGAAGTTACGTTGTATCGCCAGGGATTGTCCCCGGATGATCTCCCGGTTGGTCAAAGGCGTGCAAAGAAGCATCTCGATGGTGCCATTCCGCCTGGCCTCGACGAAAAAACGGCAAACCTGGGCTGTGAAAAGTAATTTCAAAATAAAGCCGAAAGGCCGCGCTCCATACCAACCCAATACAAACGTGCTGAACTCTACCGGCATGTTAATGGTGACGAATAGAACCAACCCCGCCCACACGATTACGATTCCCCAGGCCGCGCGGCCAAATCCCTGCTCGCTGGCGACTAACCAGAGGATAGGGTTCCTTGGTAATAAATCGCGCCGCAATTTTTCTCTTCTCGCAGTTCCTCCTCTGTCCCTGCGCAGCAAGCGAGCCATCCAGGCGGCGCGCTCGCGTTGAACAGTTCCCTCCTGCCATCGCAAAGGCAGGGTATAACTGGCGAGGGCCAGAAATAGCCAACCCAGCGCTTGTGATGCTACCAACGTCCCCCAGAACCTTCCGGGGTGGCCGAAGTACGATGCTGCGTTCGCAAACGAGAATGGATAGTAAGGGCTGACCCAGGCCAGGAAGGAGAAGTTGTGGATACGGTCAATTAGCGAAACCGAAGCGCCGGCCGCGGGCAGCCCGGCGACTAATATAAGTATAAGAGCAAACGTCCGGCTCATCGCCTTTTGAGGTTCCCGGACCAATGATGAAATCCAAATACCGGCTGTTAGTGAAACAAACAACGCATTCACCAGCGCCAAAGCGGTGCGCCAGTATTCGCCAGCCGTCACACCACCCAGGATCAGTGGTAGCGCGGTAATCGGCAGCAGAGTTAAAAGCCCGTACAGAGCGCTGATTAGCGTCGCCGCAAATTTACCAAAAACTACGTCATATCCGTGCAGATCAGTCAGGAACAAAAGGCCGAGGGTGCCCTCGCGTTTTTCTTCACTGAGACAATCGGCTGTCAAAAAGACACCAGCTAAGAGGCACAGACCAAAAGCGTATCCAGTTAAATTCGCGAACAGGGGATGACCAAGGCTTCCCCGGCCGCGCGTCGCCCACAAAAACAGCAGTGAAATAAAACTGACAAGGATGGCTAAAATCGCTGTCCAGAAACGAATTCGAAAAGTGCTTTTGCGCCGGGCCGCAATACGGAGTTCTCGCTCGACGATCGGAACAAAGGTCATCGTGATTTCACGGCATTTTCAGCGTGAAAACGTTCAGGGGCAAGCTCACTTTTTGACGGGAAACCAGCGCTTGATGCCTGAATCCATCTCTCGGGTTCGTCACCGAGGTTCTTGTAGTTAAGTTTCGCAAGAAAACAACTCCGTAGGAGTTGCCTGTTTACAGCCATAGAAAACCGCTCCACATTTTGTTTTTTAGCGGCGCTCGAAGGACAGGGCGGTATTTGTTTGCCAGAAATCGCGCGCTGCTAAAAACAAAAGGAATACTCGTTGAACTACAAGGTCGCGCCCATGCTGATAGCCGCAACATTTCTCTACCCTTCCATCCCTCACATGATTGTATCAGTGCTTGCAGGCTGAAGCTGCACCGCTGAGCCGCCCTGGCCAAATAGACTTTGGAACAGCGATTGTCTGGAGCTGGATCGTTGAGCGGCAGCGAGGCGGAATTCGGATAATAATTTGTGTCGCGCCCACCCGCCAAAACCGATGTCGGCCGCCAGGCCGAGACCAAACCAAAGGGTCAGAAAAAAATTACCTGGTTCATGGATCTGGTTGCTGACCGTAAAAGAGAGAGCCAGGGAGATCAGCAGAAAGGCCAGCCACGGCAATACCAGCACGCGTGCTACAGTGGCACTTGCTGCTCGATTAGGGTGCTTTGATGAGATCGCTTGCCACATTCCTACCCAATACAAGGCTATCAAATCGGCTATCAGCATCCCTGTCCCGGCCAACCAAAGCATGACCCAAGAAGACCATTCGAGGCCCCCCCTGAAATCGTCGGTTCGTGGCGTCGCAATCATGATGATGACGAAAACCGAAATGACCGCGATTATCGGCCAGAGAAATTGCCGTTGCAACGCCAGCCGCTGACCACGCAAGATTTCGCTCACCGTCAATGGAGTTGAGAGCAGCAGTTCCAAAGCGCCATGTTTGCGATCCTCTGCCAGTTGACGACCGGCTTCCGAGCCAAACCAGCTTTTGATTAAAATGTTCAGAACCAGGGCGGTGATGAAATAGACTCCGCCATTTAACCAATCCCGTTTATATTTCACCAGTCCCCAGGTCCAACCGCAGGCGAGCAGTCCGAACGCAGCCCAAACCAAAGTGGGCTTGAGACGGGCCCGCCCCGCCAGCCAATAAAACGCGTTGGTGTTGAGCAATCGTTTACGAAAGGCCTGGCGCTGTCGCGAATCACCGTAGCTCCATGATTTCCAAAGTTCGCGCCAGCGCAATGTTTGGGCGCCGGGCGGTTTGTCTTGCCATGACCGAGGCGCAATGAACGCTGACAATCCAAGCAAAAACCAACTGAGACCGTGAGTTAATGTAATAGACCACCAAAACATTTTTGGCTCCGCCTTGTAGGATGCGGCAAAGGCTTTATAGAAGCTGAAACCGGGGCTAAGAACAAAAAATGGCTGATCGAGATGCGGCTTTTTGAGAGCGTAGGCCAGAAAGGATCCGATCGCCGGCAGTACTGCCGCAAATGTGATCAGCAGCAGAAAAGTTACAGTAACCGCCTTGCGGGCCGAACGGCTCATGGATGAAACGCAAATTCCGATTGAAAGTGAGAACAAAAGCGTGTCGATGGCAACGATCGCCATCCTGTAAAACTCACCTACCGTGATACCACCCAACAACAATGGCACTGCCAATAGCGGTACTACAGCCAGTAAACTGTAAAGCGCATTCAGAGAGGTCCCCGCCAGCTTTCCGAGCACGACGTCATATCCTTTTAAATCGGTTAGAAAGAGCAGGCCAAGGGTTCCTTCGCGTTTCTCTTCACTCAGGCAATCAGCGGTGGCGCGAACGCCGCTGAAGAGGCAATAAAGCACCGCCGCTCCAGTCAAGTTGCCGAACAGCGCCATGCTGATCGATTTCGGAGTGCCACCGATCATCGATAGAAAAACGCAGGTGCCGATAATGATCATTGATAAAGCCGCAGCGCACCGCACCCAATAAGTAGCGCGCCGCCGGGAGGCGACGCGCAACTCGCGAGCTACGATCGGCAAAAAAGTCACCCTGCAGCGATATCAGTTGCCCTCCTCGCGAACAATGTTTTAAGGATGTAAGCGCCACAACTGCGTGCGAGAGAATGAGCGCAGATTCTCAATCTGGATGCAGTGATGTTGTGGAGGCGGGAAAGAATTTTAACTGCAGAGACCAAGAACGCAGAGTAAAAAGGCAAACCCCTGTAGGTGGGTGTCCCGTTTATAGAAAACACCAGCACATAAAACAAAGAGAGTTATTGGTTGGCTTTTTTCTATACGCACTCCTAGCGGAGTTTTAGATAGACGCAGTGACAGCATGTGGCAGGGGGCGTCCTCCGTGCGCGCCGCTGCCGGATGAAATCGCTACTCCGGAACAGCGCGCACGGAGGTGACGCTCCTCCCCCGCCGTGACTGACTGAGCCGACATTGCGGCTTGCACCGGCCCCACGACAGATTAACCTATCTTGTGGCTTGGTTCCGTGATCGTAACTTCGCTGTGCTGGCCGTGGCTGTTTATGGGCTGAGCATGATTTATTCGGTTTTCTTGTGGCGAAAAGGATTTCGTCAGGATAACCGGGTGAACTACCTGCTATTGCTCGCTGGTTTTTGCTTCCACACCACCGCGATGATTAAACGTGGCTTTTCGCTGAACCAATGCCCCGTAACAAATTTGTACGAGGCGACCATGTTTGCCACCTGGAGCATTGTCGCGCTGTATTTGGTAGTCGGGCTTTGGTCGCGGATGCGGTTCTTAGGTGCTTTTGCTTCCCCGCTGCTGTTTGGGATTGGAGTATTTGCATTAATGCCGAGTTTGGATCCTCCACCTGGGGCGGGGGGTGCCACGAATGTCGCGACCAGTCTGCACGCTGCTTTGATGTCCCTGGCTTACGGCGCTTTTGGTCTGAGTTCCGTCGCGGCCCTGATGTATCTTACTCAGGAGCACAATCTGAAATTTCACAAACTTCAGGCTATCTTTTCGATGCTTCCATCTATTCAACGGCTGGAGGCAATTGTGGGCCGGCTTTTGTTTGCCGGGTTTATTTTGTTGACTATCGGATTGAGTCTGGGCGCGTACGATCTCGCGCGAATTAATGGTACGCGCGCATATCGTGGAGATCCTAAAATCCTTTGGTCTGCTCTGGTATGGTTACTTTATTTCGGTTTGCTGATGATGCGGTGGAAATTTTCGCAGGGTGGAAGGCGATTCGCGATCGGGGCTATCGGCAGCTTCGTTTTTGTGCTGCTGACTTTTTGGGGTAGCAACCTTCTTTCCCCGCTTCATAACCCAAGCGCCCCTTCGGCTCCAAAAGACTCTTCCCAGGCCGCCGCACTATCCTCCGAATCCTCCTCGCTCTCGTCGTCGTCGTCCTCCTCGCTCTCGTCGTCGATCTGGTTTATCGTCGAAATATGTAAGGTCAGCCCTCTTCAGCCCCCCTGCCGGGCTGTTACCTCTTCACGATTCAGACAACAATTCGGGTTTCGCTCGTAGTTATGTCGATCGTTGTCGTTGGTCTGAGTCATCATTCCTCGCCGGTCACCCTGCGGGAACGGTTTGCTTTCGCGGAAGCTTTAATTCCGGCGGCTTTGAAATCGTTGCGAGAATCAGGAGGGGCTACCGAAGCTGTCATTCTATCCACTTGCAATCGGGTTGAAATCTATGCGGTAACCGCTTTGGAGCCACGCCTGGCGTTCCATGCGTTGCAGGAATTCATGGTTAAATCTCATGATTACCGGGAGACGCTTACGGATGAGCTTTATCGTTTGCACGAGCCACATAGTGTGCACCATTTGTTCAGGGTCGCTTGCGGTTTAGACTCCATGGTCCTGGGCGAAACAGAGATATTGGGTCAATTAAAGCAGGCTTACGACTTGTCCCTGGAACATGGCCACACAGGCGCCCGGCTAAACAAAGCTTTTCAGCGGGCCTTTCATGCGGCAAAGCATGTCCGCACCCATACCAATATCCAGCGCGGTAGTGTGTCAGTCGGTTCGGTTGCGGTCGAACTTGCTGAAAAGATTTTCAATAGCCTGTCTGAACGGGATGTGATGGTCATCGGGGCAGGGGATACCGGGGAGAAAACAGCCCGGGCTTTGCTCTCTCGGGGTGCGCGCAGCATCCTGGTTGCGAACCGTTCACATGATAAAGCTTTGGCATTGGCCACAACCTTGGGAGGTAAGGCGGTGCAATTCTCGGAGTGCTGGGCTGAATTTGCGAATATTGATATCGTCATCAGCAGCACAGCAGCTCCTCACTATATTTTGGATCGGGCGAAACTCGAACCGCTGATGAAACTGCGCCGAAATCGTCCCTTGTTGTTGATTGATATTGCCGTGCCGAGGGACATTGAACCGGAAGTCAACCTGATGCCGGACGTGTATTTGTATAACATCGATGATTTACAGCAGATCGCCGATCAATCATTGAAGCAACGAAAAGAAGAAATTGCTCGTTGCGAAGAGATCATTCGGGAAAAGGCCTCGATTTTGCTGGGGCATCCGGACAGGGACGGGAAACCAGGGAGCGTGCAGCCCGCTTACGGACACGAATGACCTGGGAAATTGGGGAGGTGGGTAAAATCGGGGTCCACTCGCACGACGATTCTGACTCGAGAATTCAGTTAGCGAACGCGGCACGTCGTTCTGCGTGACATTCAGCAGCCACTTCTGTCTAATCAGAGTGAACGCTATCGTGAGCACGCCGGTAACAAAAGGTTTTGGGGCTGCTCCAGCTCAAGGGACTGCAAGACCAGGGCCCTCGAAGCAAGGACCCAACTGTAGTGAAGGCAATGCCTCCGGCGAGCCCGACTGTTCAACGGCAGGGACCTCTCTGTTATCAAGCCTTTACGAGGAACATAGTCGTGCAGTCTACTATCTGACCCTTAGATTCCTGGGTGATCCTCAAAAAGCAGAAGATGCCACCCACGATGTTTTTTTAAAAGCGTTCCGCAAAATGGATCAATTTCGCGGAGAAGCTTCCTGGCGCACCTGGCTTTACCGAATCGCGATCAACCATTGCCGCAACCTGCAGCAAACCTGGCACGAACGCCACATTGCTACGAGCGCGGACGAAACCATCTGGGACAATTCTGCCACGCCTACGGATTCACCGTTGCGAGTGCTGGAAACCAAAGAGCTGGGCGAACGCATTCAAAAAGCACTCGACGGTTTGCCTGATGAATATCGGTTGCTGCTTTTGCTGGTGGCAGACCAACAGCTCACTTACGAAGAGGTTGCCGCTCTCACAGAACAAAGCTCCGATGCTGTGCGGGGCAAATTGCACCGGGCTAGAAAAGCCTTTGCGGTGCTGTTCCAAAAATCCGAATGAATTAATCATGAAAAGCCAGAACCGGCTCACGACGTCATCGCAAGCGCAGGAAACAGCGCTAAGCGGGCAGGAAACTCAACAGCAATCAGCGCGCGAATTTGCAAACGCAGAGGAGTTGTTGCGGCATGATGCACTGCACACGCCGGTGCCGCCGGCGATTGGTCATCGATTGCAAGATTCGATCGGCCGGGTTCCTCCCTCCAAGCCCTCCTGGTGGCGAAAATTATTTGGAGCCCAATCATGAAAAGGGTTCTCCAGACCTTTCTCTTTTCATTGAATTTGGGACCGCGCCTGCTGCTGCTCGCGTTTGCACTTGGGTTTCCGTTGGCGATGGCTGGGCATTACACACATAGCTTTGAGTGTTATCCCTGGCTCACTTTCTCACCCGGCCTGGTTTGGAAAGGGCAGGTCTGGAGGCTGCTCACGTACGCCTTTTTGCCTATAGGATTTCTGGATTGGCTCATCAGCCTCTTTTGGCTTGCGACCCTGGTTTGCGTTTTGGCCCGGCATTGGACCGGACGAGACCTGTGGATCTATTGCATGTTGAGCGCGCTCGCATCGAGTGTGTCGCTGACATTGTTAAAACAGCCTCACTTCGAAATAGGTGGAAATGGCGCGATGATTCTCGCTCTCACAGCAGCGTGGGTGCGGCTTTACGGGCATGAACGCATTATCCTTCTGGGCTTTGGGGAAATGTCGGTCCGTCAGGCGGCGTTAGTTGTGGCGATCGTGGAGGTGTTGATTCTTTTTTTTAGTTTCGGAATGATTGTTACACTGGCAATGGTCGGTGGTGGGCTCACTGGCTGGTGCTATCTCTTTCTGCGTGGCAATCACGGTATGAATCGGCGTGGCCAGATCCTTGGGTCTGAACGGATCGCCAGGTTGGAAATATGACGTCTGCAAGGGCTTATGATCGGGGTTTAGCTGCCGACTTGGGACGGCGTGATCCTTTTCCGAAGAAGGTGTTTACTCGCCAACTCTCGCCGGAAATCATTCGAGACCGGGCGACCCGCGCTCGTGCAGAACTGGTAAATTGTCATTTCTGTGCACATCATTGCGGAGTGAACCGTCTGGCAGGCGAGTTAGGCCCTTGCCGGGCGGGAGTTGAGACAAAAGGCTTTTTGGCTCAGGTCGAGGTGGGAGATGAACTGGAGTTGGTGCCGACTTTTGCAATTGCTTTAAGCGGCTGCGACCTGCGCTGCGATTTTTGCATCACAGGGGAATCGAGCTGGAACCCGCGCGCGGGGGAAAGGTTGCAACTCGAAACGTTGGCATTGCGTGGGAGAGCGGCGCTGGCCAAAGGTGCTCGCACGATCATGATTTTGGGAGGAGAGCCGACAATTCATCTGCCCGCCGCGTTGGAGATAGCAGCAGCCATGCCGGAAGAGGCGAGACTGGTTTGGAAAACCAATGCGCACGGTTCAGCACACGCGCGCGAATTTCTGGACGGGGTGTTCGACGTTTGGCTGGCTGATTACAAGTTTGGAAATGATCACTGTGCCAGCCGGCTGGCCAAGGTTCCTGATTACACCCAAATCGTACGTGAGAACTTGCTGTGGGCCGCCGAACACAGTGAACTCATCGTGCGGCACCTCGTGATGCCCGGCCATGTGGATTGCTGTTGGCGCCCTGTTGCACGATGGCTTGCTGCCGAGTTGCCGGCGGTCAAGGTGAGTTTGCGAGCCGGTTTTTGGCCCGCCTGGCACTCAGCGCGCCATCGCGAGTTGCGCCGCACCGTATTTGCTGGCGAAAGCGAGGCCGCTTTTCAGCTTGCCGCCAAGCTTGGACTTAACCTCATACCATGAGCACGAAGGCGCAAAACCAAGCGTATCCAGTATCGACGGGCGTTGCTTCGGCGGGGGCGCATCCCGGCACCATTAGCGGAGCGCGAACATTCCCGTCCGTAGCAAGCCTGAACGACTCGCCCGGCCAGCCTTACTCTCAAGCTGTCCCGCCCGACGCACGTTCCCGGGGACAGGAATGTCCGGACTCCGGCCCGGTTGCAGCTTCAAGATGCGCCCCTCCAGAAGTAACGGAGATCTTAATCCTGTCCGACGGGACCCTTTTGATTCATAATCTCACACCTGCCATGGCCGCGGCCTTGAATCAGCTCAACCCACAAGATCCGACCATCAAGCCGCGTGTTTTTGAAATGAACCCATGAATTTTCAGACTGAAATTGAAACGTTAATTCGCGCGCGTTATCCTATCCTTTATATCATCACAAGCGAGGAGATGCGCGTGCAGAATGTTCTTGTCGAGATCGCCAGCAAGCGCGGGAAAAAGGTGTTCGAATGGACTTTCAGCTCCGGCATCGTGCCCGCTGGCGCATCGATTCAATCGCAAAAAGGACGGAATGCCGCCACCAAAGATCCTTTGGCAGCCTTGGATCTTGTCATCGAGCAAGTCGAACCCGCCATCTTTTTGTTCAAGGATTTTCATCCATTTCTCGCCCGGAATAATTATGCGGTCATTCGCCGTCTAAAAGATATCGCCCTGCACCTCAAAAACAGTTTCAAAACGATCGTGCTGATTTCGTCCGTGATGGAAATACCCGCTGAGCTCGATAAGGAAATTACGGTGATCAATTTCCCGCAACCGACAAAAGAAGATTTGGGGGTGCTCCTGGACAAGATCATCGAAGATGTTCACGAGCTCAAGCAAGTGAAAATCGAGTTGGACAACGAAGGGCGCGAGCGGCTGTTGCAAGCGGCGCTGGGGTTGACTTTGGGAGAAGCGGAGAACGTATTTGCAAAAATCATTGTCAAGGAACAGCGCCTCAGCGCCGACCATATCAATGAAGTCTTTGCCGAAAAACAACAGATTATCCGAAAGAGCGGGCTGCTCGAGTATTACGCCGCAAACGAAGATTTTGCGAGCGTCGGTGGTCTGGGTGTTCTGAAACAGTGGCTGCATAAACGGTTGGTGGCGTTCACTGCCGACGCGCAGGCTTTCGGTCTTCCTTCGCCGAAAGGAATCCTGCTGTTGGGTGTGCAAGGGTGCGGCAAGAGTCTTTGTGCCAAGGCAGTTTCCCGGCTCTGGCAATTGCCGCTGCTGCGGTTCGACATGGGCCGCATGTTCGGCAGCCTGGTCGGCTCCTCCGAGGAGAACGTCCGCCGTGCCATAGCGGTGGCCGAATCCGTTGCTCCGGCTATCCTTTGGGTCGATGAAATTGACAAAGCGTTTGTTGGCTCTCAAAGCTCGGGCGCCACAGACGGTGGAACGACTGCGCGCGTATTTGGCACGTTTTTGACCTGGCTTTCGGAAAAGAATGCCCCAGTTTTCGTCGTTGCCACCGCCAACGACGTCTCGCAATTGCCTCCTGAATTGCTGCGCAAAGGACGGTTGGACGAAATTTTCTATGTGGATTTGCCATCGAGGGAAGAGCGAAAGGACATTTTCAAAATCCACCTCGCCAAGCGGCAACGGGACCCGGAAAAATTCGACTTGCAGGCTTTGGTCAAGGCAAGTGCGGAATTCAGCGGTGCGGAGATCGAGGAGGCGATCATCAGCGCGTTGTATGATGCCTTCTACGAAAAACAGGAATTAAACACGGCCTATGTCGTCGCCGCGCTGGAACAAACCGTGCCGATGGCGAAGACAATGGCTGAAAAAATCACTGCGCAGCGTCATTGGGCGAATGGCCGTGCCCGCAATGCGAGCGTTCCGCGAACAGCCGAACCAGAGGTGTCGGTGTCGGGTCGTTTTCAGGGAATGGAAGTGCGGGACGATGGGGACCATGGACATTAATTAGTGATGTTGCCGAATTGAGCGAACCCAGGTAAAAGCCCCAAACGTTGCGGCTGGATGCGGATTCATCCAACTCACCAGGCGCCTCTGTGCTCTATGTCCACAGGGTAAGTCCAATAGATCAGCCGCATACGGGACATCGGCTTCCAGGAGACAGAACCGTCCAGATAACAGATGTTACCACCTCTGCCCCCAACGGTCTTCGAGTTCTGCCCAGGCGCTGACGGATAGATAAAGGCGGAACCATTGCGTTTGAGCGCCCCACTCTGTGTATGCGGGGCCATAACCCAAGTGTATCCCTGAGCATTCGCCCAACTGTTGGGATCTGAAAAAAGAATGAGCTGGGAATCGTCCGTCGCGAGTTGTGGCCGATCCGTGAGTTTGTTCGGAGGCGTCCAATTTGCGTTCGTCGGAAAGCTTCGCCCGCCATGATAGTGATAGCCGATGTAATAACCGGTCCCAGACTGATACCGGCCGTTTGGGCTGTCCGTGATACCTGGCAGTGTGAAAGGATAAACATTTGGGCAATCAAACACTTTGTCACCAAAGGTATTGCTGATCGTTCGGTACATGTATGTGGAAATGCTCAGCAAAAAGGAGTCACCCCCATCGCGAATGCCATCGAATACTTTATCTCCATTGTCAGGTGCATAGATATGAGTGGCCAGACCAAGCTGCCGCAGGTTGCTCACGCAATTGGCCCGCTTGGCTCGTTCCTTTGCCGAGGCCAGTGCCGGGAGAAGCATCGCCGCCAGAATGGCGATGATAGCAATGACGACCAGCAGTTCGATTAGAGTAAAAGCGGTCCGCTGGCTGGACTTGTTGCGTGCAGGATCTAAGAAAGGTTTCATTCCAACGTACCAGGCCTACACGCTGCCGGAGTCATGCTGGCCATGGTAGATAGCAGAAAGGGGCAGAGTCAATTGCCTTTGACCATATAAGCCACATGTTGCGGTATTGCAATGGCCTGGATGCGGCAATAGACTCGCTTATGAAACCGATTTTTCCCAGGGAATCGGCCTTTACACTCATTGAATTGTTGGTGGTGATCGCCATTATCGCTATCTTGGCAGCGATGCTGTTGCCGGCACTAGGGCGGGCCAAATCCCAAGCCCTCAGAACTTCTTGCATCAACAACCAAAAACAGATCGGCATTGCCTACAAGCTCTATCTCGATGACAACCGGGGGATTTTTCCGATTCATCTTGGATGGGCTGACTTCGGAGGGAAACAAGCGACCAATTATCCTGATATTCCGTCGTATGCTCCACGGACCCCAGAGACGAACCGGCCGCTTAACCACTACGCCGGAGCGGCAAAGGTTTTTCATTGTCCGGCTGACCATGGCGACTCACTGGCCAATGAGGTGTTCGCGCAAAAGTATGAATCGGCATGGGAGGGCTGGGGCAACAGTTACCTCGGATTGTGGACAATCGATTTTTCACGCGCGAAAAAAGTCACCGATGCTCCCGGCGGCTCGCCGATCAAAGAGGCTGAAGTCGCGCTGCGGCCCACAACTAAAATCGTGCAAGGAGACTGGGTTTGGCACTCGAATCGAACAACGACCGATCAACAGAACCTGTGGCACAACTTCAAGGGTAAACGGGTTGATGTGATGTTGTTTGGGGACGGCCACGTATCCAACTCGAAGTTCCCGGCGACGACGACCATCACGGACCCGAACTATTGGTCCAAGCCGCCTGATATGGACTTCACCTGGTGGTGACACCTTGGAGCTGAATATTCCAGCTTCCGCGAGCGTTTTGCCGGCCTTCTTTCTTTCCAGATGTCTGTCGATTTATCGTGAGACACGAGCTTCACCCGTGGTGGAGGAAGAGTTGGATGCCAGCCGGCTATCCTTCTAAAGGTGCGACCCTGGGCGGCGATGTCGGGTCGTTGACACTCATGGATGTCACGGACTATGGGTATGGACATTAGCCGGGATATCGCGAATTGCAGGGTTTGTGATTACCGATAATTGCCGGCAAAGGTATTCCGTTGTCTTCACGGAGTGATGTGTTTCCGACGTATTCCGTGGTTGCCGCCGTCCCGTTGACTCACGGATAAAAGACACCGAAGGGGTCTGAGTAAGCAGGTCATTTCAGACTCATGTTCGGTTTGTTTGTTGTTAATATAATTTTGATATTCCAGGGCAAGCTAAAACGAGCAG